>Ga0163150_10000065_pt1:117500-186178 | contig 186178 bp, 146 predicted proteins | sample OliLakLV19P2IB_FD_148628 | JGI IMG/M metagenome (GOLD analysis project Ga0163150, IMG submission 148628) | Freshwater microbial mat bacterial communities from Lake Vanda, McMurdo Dry Valleys, Antarctica - Oligotrophic Lake LV.19.P2.IB | ecosystem: Environmental > Aquatic >... | reverse complement strand
ATGGGGGGTTGCGATGAGGGGTTGCGATGGGGGGCCACGTTAACACCCGGTGAACATTGCGGTCGGCGGAGCCGGTTGGGAACTGCGGTTCCGTTCTTCCGTGGGAACGGTTTCTCGACGGACACCCATCGGGCGACACCATGCAGGCGTCTCGCATCGACCGGAATCCTTTTCGTTTGTACCTGAGCATCCCATGAAAATTGCCGTCATCGGCGCCGGCGCGATTGGCTCGGCTATCGCTTCCGATCTGTGCACGCGGGCGGACGTCGCGCAGATCAAAATTTGCGATTCCCACGCCCGCCTGCTCCAGGAGCTGCACGATCGGATCGATAGTCCCAAACTGCGCTCCTACCAGAGCGACGCCCGCGACCCGCGCATCCTGTCGTCCATCCTCATGGGATGTGATGTCGCGATTGGGTGCGTACCGCCACGCCTCAACCCGCAACTGGCGCGTCTGTGCCTGGACCTCGGCGTCCACTTCTGCGACCTCGGCGGCGACGACGACACGACGCGCGCCATCCTCGCCCTGAACGCCGAAGCCCAGAGCAAATCCGTATGGGTCGTCCCCAACTGCGGGCTCGCCCCCGGCCTGGTCAACATCTTGAGCCGAACGGGCATCGCGTATTTTGATTCCGTAAAAGCCGTCCATATCCGCGTCGGAGACGTCCCGATGCACCCCGAGCCCCCGTTCAACTTCCGCCTCTCGTGGTCCGCCGAGAAAATTCTGGACGACTACACACTCCCGGTCCAGGTCATCGAAAACGGTGAGGTCAAAACGGTCGCCCCCCTCACCCACGACGAACAGATCCACTTCCCGGAGCCCTTCCAGACCATGGAGGCGTTCAGCACGACGGGCGGCTATGCATCGCTGGTAGATGATTTCTCGGGCCGCATCGTCACGTTGGATCACAAGACCATCCGCTGGCCCGGCCACGCCAACCAGATGCGATTCATCCTCGGGCTGGGATTTGCCGAGCCGCAGAAGATCGACGCCCGGACGCATCTGACCTACCGCGACGTGCTCGTCCGCCGGCTCCGCAGCCGGCTAGGCGGCGCTTACAAAGACGCCGTGCTGATGCGGGTGATGATCTGCGGCTTCAAGGATGGCCGGGATCAAACGCTCATTTACGAGATGGTGGACCACTTCGACGATGCCAGCGGCCTTTCCGCCATCCAGCGCTGCACGAGTATCCCGACAGCCACTATCGCCTGCCTGCTCGCCGGCCGCAAAATGCCCGGCGGCGGCGCCGCGCCGGCCGAACTGGTCGTGCCCGCCCACACGTTCCTGCAGGCCCTCGCCGAACGCGGTCTCGAGATCAGCACCCGCTGGTTGGAAGGGCATGCGGATGTGGCGATGAAAGAATCATTACCAATCACACATTAAGCATTACAGGGACCAAGGGACCACAGACACGGTCCGCGCCACCCATTAATTCTTAATCGATGATGTGTAATCTCCTACATCCCGTACGCCCGCACCACGCTCCCACTCATCGAACGCGCCTCGGGGCGAAAGAGATCGATACACAGGTGCGAGAGATCGTCGGCCGGGACGCCGGGGCCCGGCGCGCCGTCGTATAAAATGGTCGACGGCGCCAGTGCGAAGGCGTAGAGGCCGCGCGGTTTGTATTCGGCCGCCACGGCTTCCACCAACCGCACGACGCCGGCCTTGGCCGCGGAATACGCCGCCTGCTCGGCCACGCCGCTGTCCGCCCCCTGCGCCGACGCGATCGCGACAAGGCGTCCGCCCCCGTCGCCCATGTGGCGTATAGCCTCCCGAAAACACAGAAACGCCGTCGTGAGGTTGGCCACCAGTTGCGCATCCCATTGCGCCAGGGACGTCTCGGCTAAGGGGCGGCCATCCCATCCCCCGGCCGTATGCACCAGCCCATCGATGCGCCCGTGCGCGGAATGGATCTCGGCGAACACCTGCTCGACGGCGCGTTCGTCGGACACGTCCGCGAAATACGTCGTCCCCGCGCCGGCCACCGCCGGCTTGCCGGGTCGCTCTATCGCCACCGATTTGGCCCCTTCAAGAGCCAGGGCATGGAGGATATGGCCGGCCAGGCGGCCGCCGGCGCCAGTGACCACAATGACGCGGCCGGTTAAGAAGTCGGGCATGAGATACGGTTTAAGGGTTAAGGTTCAAGGTTCAAGGTTTAAGGAAAGAACACATTGAACATCGAACCTTAAACCTCGAACCCTTATTCAGAAGACGTGTGGTCGCTCACGATCCTCCAGCCCTCCGGGAATTTGCGGAACATGAGTGTGAATAGGCCCCGGGCGTCGCCGATGGCCGGGTCCCGGGCGAGATGAAATCGACCAAATACCGTAGCCCATTCGGGCGAAAGGATGCGAACGTCTTCCAGCGTGAAGGCGAGGGTGCCCATCGTCTGCCGGTCCGGGTACGCGCGGTAATAGCGGTCCATGGTGGTTTGATAACCCTGCTGCACCGTGCCGCCGGAGGCAAACCGCAACGAATCGCTCGCCCAGTAACCTTCCATGAACCGCGAGATGTCGCCGGCATTCCAGGCCTCCACTTGATCGGTCAATAGCCGATCGATGGCGGCGCGGTCGGCCGTTTCGTCATAGGGGCGCGAAGCCGGCGGCGTACAGCCGACGGCTGCCAACAGCCACCCGGCCAGCAGCACCGGCGGGATGAACGATACACGGAATGGGCCCTTCCACCGGGCGGCAATGGGGCGCAAAAACACCATGATCATAAACGTTTTGAGGCTGGAAAAAAGGGTGCAGAACAAAAAAAGAGAAGCCTTGTACTACTTCACCTGACGCAAAAACGTGCGGGAAGCCCGCCCCCGGCTCTCGAAGAGCCCCCGGGCGTGTGTACTTCCCCGGCGTCGATCCCCTCTGTCAGTCCAGCGAAGATCGCCTATCGTACGTCTCGATACTACAATGTAAAAACACCGCGGGTAATTACCAGAACCTCCGTTCTGCCCGCTGTTGTGTGTTGCCAGTAGGATTAACCAGGTACGATTACCATCGTGCGATCCAGGACCGCCCCAACCGCCTCGTCCCAACGTGCAGGGTCTCTACGTGCAGGGTCTCGTGCATCGTCCATGCATCCTCTGAAGGTGCTTGCCGTGTTGTTCGGCTGCGCCACGGGGTTGCTGGCTGTGTTCGTCAGCGCCGCGGCCACGTATAGCGACACCCTGAGTGCGCTACGCATCGACCGTCCCTACGCGGCCGCCGACACCGATAGCGTGGCCGTGGATACCACGTCGCTCGATTCGCTCGACGCCGATACCACCCGCCTGGCCAAAAAATACCTCCCCCGCTTCTCCGATCCGCACCGGTACGCCGCCCTGTTTCCCCGGGAACGACGCCCCCTCACGACGAAACTCGGCGCCGCCTGGCGCCACGAAATCGAGCTCGATTCCACCGAAATGCGCTACATCGTGCGCGAACGGGTGGGGGAAGAAGATGTGCGCATCCCGGTCGAACTCACCATCGAACAATACCGCGCCCGCCGGCTCGAATCCAGCACTACCACCACCTTCCGCCGCCTGGCTGAACAAAACGCCCAGCGCCGCCGCCAGGAACAGGGCCGCGGTGGGTTCGGCTTCAACTTCAACGTCCCCGGTGGGCGCGAAAGCGCGTTCTCGACCATCTTCGGCACCACCGACATCGACCTCCGCGTCAACGGCCAGGCCAACATCAACGCCGGCTTCAATATCCGCAAGAGCGACCAGCAGACGGCCATCACCGGCCGCGAAACCCAGGTCGACCCCGAATTCCGGCAGGACCTCCGCCTCGGCATCGTCGGTTCCATCGGCGACAAAATGCGGATCGACGTCAACTGGGATACCGAGCGCGACTTCGACTACCAGAACCAGCTCAAACTCCAGTACCAGGGCTACGACGACGACATCATCAAAAACATCGAGGCCGGCAACGTATTCCTCCAGACGCCTTCCTCCCTCATCCGTGGCGGCCAGAGCCTCTTTGGCATCAAGAGCGAGTTTCAGCTCGGCGGCATCCAGTTCCAGACCGTCGTCAGCCAGCAAGAGGGCCAGTCGAGCAGCCTCAGCATCGACGGCGGCTCGGAGAGCGTGACGTTTGATCTCCGCCCGACGGATTACGACGAAAGAACCCACTTTTTCCTCTCGTATTACTTCCGCAACCGCTGGGAGCCGGCGCTCGCCGAACCGCCCCTCATCACCGTCGCCGACGGCTTCGAACGCATCACCGACATCGAGCTCTGGAAACTCCAGCCGGCCAGCCCGGAAAACCTGGAGTTGCGTAAGGTCATCTCCGTCGTCGACCTCGGCGAGGAGCCGGCCACGCGTGAGGAAGCCGGCGCCTACACCCGAACCGTCCTCCCCAATACCGAGATCGACGCCTACGAAGAGACGACGCTTACCCCTGAACTCATCGAACAACTCGGCCTCGAAGCGTCCGACTACCAGACCGGCGACTTCTTCAAAAAGCTCGAACCCGGACGGGATTATACCTTCGACGACGCCCTCGGCTACGTCACCCTCACCTCGCGCCTTCAGGAAAGCGAGGCCCTCGCCATCGCCTTTCGCTACCAGGCCAACGGCCGCGTCTTCCAGGTCGGCGAATTCGCCGTCGATAAGCCCGACAGCGACGAGCGCCTCGTGCTCAAACTCTTGCGCGGGACCAACCTGCGCCAGCCCAACCCGACCGAAGGCTTCGATCCCTCCGCCTGGTACCTGGAGATGCGCAACATCTACCGCCTCCAGGGCCGCGGCATCAACCCAAACGAGTTCGAACTCCAGGTCTTCTACGACGCCCCGGGCCAGCCCTCCTCCAAAACGCTCCCCAGCGTCGGCGGCACCCGCACGCTCCTTCAGATCCTCGGCCTGGACCGGCTGAATACCGACGAGTCGTCGCAGCCGGACGACCGGTTCGACTACCTCGTCAACTACACGATCGACCCCGGCGCCGGCCTCCTCATCTTCCCCTACCTCGAACCCTTCGGCCAGCGCGTCGATGAGGTGATCGACCAGACGATCAGCGATGAGACCGCCCGCACAGAAGCCAAAAATAAGTTCGTATTCTCCAGCCTATATAGCCAGAAAAAGGAAAACGCGCGGCGCGACACCCAGCTCGACGTCTACGCCGTCAGTGGTTCGTACAAAGGTGCGGTACAGGACTTCTATGACCTGCGGGCGTTCTCCGGCCTCATCGAGGGCTCCGTCCGCGTCACCGCCGGCGGGACGCCGCTCGCCGAAGGGACCGACTACGTGGTCGACTACCAGGGCGGCACGGTCAGCATCACCAACCCGGCCTTCCTCACCGCCGGCCGCAATATCGAGATCGAATACGAGCAGAACTCCTTCTTCAACATCCAGAAGAAAACCCTTCTCGGCGCACGCGCCTTTTACGAATTCGAAGATAAGCTCAACGTTGGCACGACGATCATGCGGCTCAGTCAGAAGTCGCCCGTGGATAAATTCCGCCTTGGCGAGGAGCCTATTTCGAACACGATCTGGGGCCTCGACGGCAACCTGAATCTCGAACCGCGCTGGATGACGCGCGCGCTTGACTGGTTGCCGTTCATTCAGACCCGCGAAGCGAGCCAGCTCAACGTCACGGGCGAGTTCGCCCAGCTCCGCCCCGGCAGCGCGCAGACCAGCGCCTTCCGCCGGAGCCGGAGCCAGCTTCGGGAAGAGGGTCGCGACTTCCAGGGCGACGAACTCTCCGGTATCTCGTACATCGACGACTTCGAGGGTTTCGAGACGACGTTCTCCCTCAAACAGGCCGGCCCCTGGCGCCTCAGCGCCCCGCCCGACTCCATCCGACCCGCCGCCGAGCCCATCCCGGGGCTGCCACGTACCCAGCAGGACTCCCTTCGAACCAACTGGCGCGGCACGCTCGCCTGGTACCAGCTCAACATCAACACACGCAACCAGCTCGGCAGCATTTCGAGCAACCCCGACACCGACCCGGCTGTCGGTATCGTGCAGATCAACGACGTCTTCCCCGAACGCGACACCCGAGGCGAAGTCGACCGCACCCAGTCCACCCTGGACCTCTATTTCGACCCCCGCGAGCGAGGCCCGTACAACTTCAATCGCGATCTCAACACCTTCTTCCAGCAACCCCAGGATGCCTGGGGCGGCATGACCCAGCGCTTGCCCGAAGGGTTCAACGACTTCAACCTGAAGAACATCGAGTTCGTCGAGTTTATCGTCCGCGTCTTCCCCGAAGGCCAGAACGACACCGGCGTAGACGCCAAGCTATTCGTCGATCTCGGTTCGATTTCTGAAGATGTGCTTCCCAACGGCGCGCTGAACAACGAAGACGGCCTCTCCACGGCCACCCTCGGGTCCTCGCCCGACCAGTGGGGCCGGCTCCCGTCCGTCACGCCGGATAACATCATCAACGTCCAGAATAACCGCACCGAGGACCTCGGCCTGGACGGCCTCGCCTCCTACGACCCCGCGTCTTACGACCCCCTCGCCACCGAACAGGTCGTCTTCGCCAACTACCTCGCCTCGCTTGATCGCAGCAATCCAGATCCCGAGTACCAGGCGATGCTCGCCCGGATCGACGCGGATCCCGCCGGCGACGACTATCACTATTTCGACAACGGTCTATTCTTCGGCAACCCGGCGTTTTTCCCCGAAACACCCTCCATTCAGCAGCGCTTCTCCCGCTACTTCCCCGCCGGCGAGTTAAATGCTTTCGAGGCCCAGAATAAACTGGCCAACAACACCGACTCCAAACGCGGCAACGCCCGCGTGCCCGACTCCGAGGACCTGAACCTCAACTCGACCGTCGACGTCTCGAACGACTATTTCCAGTACGAAGTCCCCCTCAGCCGCGCCGAGCTCGACCGCCTGGGGCAACCTACCGAGCTGAACGACTTCGTCGTTGGCGCCGTCACCGACGCCGGCGGCAACTCCACGGGTTGGTACCAGATCCGCATCCCCGTCCAGGCGCCGACGCGTAAGGTGGGCAACATCCAGGATTTCACCCTCATCGAGTCCATCCGCCTCTGGACGACCGGCCACGCGGCGCCGGTCACCATACGGCTCGCCACGATCGACCTCGTCGGTAGCCAGTGGCGGAAATCGGAGAACGTGGACGAACAGCCGGAGCTCGAGGGCGTCACGCCGCCGTCCGACAACACCCGCCTGACCATCTCCAGCATCAACAACGAAGAAGACGCCGACACCTACAAGACACCGAACGGCACCGTCATCAGCCAGAACCGTCTCGCGACAGGCAACACGCAGCTCTCCCGGGAACAGGCCCTCGTCCTGCGCGCGGAAAACCTGCTGCCCGGCGCCCAGCGGGCGATCTTCAAAACCTATCCGACGCCGCTCGACCTGCTCAAATACTCCAATCTGCGCATGTTCACGCACATGCACGGCGAATTGGCCGGCGGCATCGATCTGACGACGCTTCCTAAAGATGAAGCCCGCGACAAGGTGCGCCTCTTCGTGCGCCTCGGCGCCAACGAGACCAACGACTACTACGAATACGAGCAGCCGCTCACCCCGAGCGAGCTCACTTCGGGCAATGCGGACGACCTCTGGCAATCCAACCAGCTCTTCGGCGACGAATTTCTGGACCTCAACGGGGTGAACATCGTCCTCGGAGCCCTCAACCAGCTCAAGGTCGCGCGCGACGATTATCTGAGTACGGAAGGCGTGCCTTTCCCCACCGACAGCGTGTTCTGGAACGTCCAGGATGGCATTCAGCTCATCCCGGGGCTCGAGAACTTCGCACCACCCGGCACCCGCCTCGGCATCCGCGGCACACCTTCGCTGGGGAAGGTCAATACGGTGGTGATCGGGGTGCGCAACCCCGAGGCGCCTGTCGGCGAGGTTGGCGACGTGCTGGATGACGTAACCGTCTGGGTCAACGAACTCCGCGCCACCGGGTACGACGAAACCAACGGCTGGGCGGCCCTTGCCAATCTGGACATGAAGCTGGCCGATGTCGGGCGGTTCAAAGCCAACTTCCGCCGGCAAACCGATGGCTTTGGTTCACTCGAAAGCACGCTCGGGGAGCGCGAGCAGGACGATGTGGACAACTGGAGCGTCGCCGGCGACTTCAACCTCGACAAGCTCATGCCCGAGCGCTTCGGCCTCACGATCCCGATCTCCGCCCAGGTTCAGTCCAACACCTCCACCCCCCGCTTCGCCCCGAGCCGCGGCGACGTCCGGCTCACGGAAATTATCGGGCAGATCGAAGGACGCGACGACCTCACACCCGAGGAACGCACGCTCCGTATCCGCGAAACGCGCGAAGCCGCCCAGCAATTTTCGTACACCCGATCGCTGTCCGCGCGCATCCAGAAGCAGAACTCGCAGAACCCGGTGATGCGCGTCCTCGTGGACGGCATCTCCTTTAACTACTCCTATTCGGATACCGACGCGCGGAGTCCCTCGCAGTCGCTCCGCGACTCGTGGCGATGGACGAGCAACCTGGCTTATAGGCTCACCGTCCGCCAGCCCAAAACCGTGCGCCCGTTCTGGTTCCTGGACCCGATTCCGGTGGTGGGGCTGCTCGGCGATCTTCGATTCAACTACCTGCCGAACTCGCTGAATACCTCGGCCACGGCCACGCGAAACTTCTCGGAGACGCAGGACCGTTCCGACTTCGGTCTGTCCGCGCTCGAAGAGATCGCCCGCGATCCCGTCCGCGAGCAGCACCAGTTCTCTTACCGTCAGAACTTCAGCCTCCAGTACAACCCGTTCAGCTTCCTGAACCTCAGCTTCGACACGGACACCAACCAGAGCCTGAACGTACTCGGCGTGGACACGTTATTCAGCGTAATCGATCTCGACCGCGATACCGTGTACAACAATCTCCGTATCGCCGATGCCGTGTCGAACCCGGCACTCGGAATCGAGGCGGCCGATGTGGGAGTGACGGCGTTTGAAGTGCCTGAGTTGGATATCGTATCCGCTCGGAGCGCGTTCGCCGGCCTGCTTCAGAAGGACGACGGGTTGCGCCCAGAACAGCACAACCAGCGATTCAACGCCACCTTTCAGCCCAATTTTTCGAAAACGAAAGCGCTCAGCTGGATCAACATCCAGCCGCTCACTTACCAGGTGACCTATGGCTGGCAAAATGCCGCCGCCGGCCGTAATACGGGAGCAAGCGTTCGTAGCCAGGTGAGCATTCGGAGCGGCCTCACCCTGCGGCCCGTCGAGTTATGGCGCCTCATTCCTGGCTATACCACGCTCGAGGATCAACAGCGCCAGGCTGAGACGGATGCCCAGCAGAAACGACGCGATCGGGACGCTGCACGGGCGAAACGGAAGGAAGACCGCGCCACACGTCGGGAGGAGCTGAGGCTCCAGCGCGAAGAAGAAAAACGCCTCGAGGACGAAGAAAAAGCACGCCGCAACGCGCTGGAAGAGCAGGGCATCGATCCGGATGCCGTGCCCGCCGACACGAGCATGGCGGCCCCGGTCGACACTAGCGTAGTGGTTCCGGCGGACACCAGTGCGACCGACGTTCCACTGCCGGAGCCAGACCCGGAGACGATCGAACCACCGGAGGACGAGGACATCCCGCTGGCGCGTCCTGGCCAACCCGCGCCTGCCGACACGACCGACGAAGTTATGGCCGGCATGGCCGCCGACAGTGTGGCCGTCGACAGTGTGGCCGTCGACAGTGTGGCCGTCGACAGTGTGGCCGTCGACACGACAACCGCCGGGAAACGATTCAAGCTGCGGCTGCCGAGCCCGCTGCCGCTCCTGCGGAAGAGCGTCTTGGCCGTCACCGGGATCCGAGATCTGAGCATCACCTTCACCTCGGCGAACAGTGCCAGCTCGAGCAACGTCGGCGTGCCGTTGCGCAACTCGAGCGGCGAGATCACGGACGTCGGCGTAAACTATAGCCTCTTCGACGCCCTGCTACGCGGCCGAGGGCCATCCATGCGCTACCGCTTTGGCCTCGACCAACGGATCCCGCTCGACAGCCGCATCGTGGAGAGTAACCTGCAGGTGACGGATGTCCTGTCGACGAACAACCGGCTCCAGGGACAGACCACGCTCAACCCGAGCACGGCCATGACGATCAACCTCACCTGGAGTGTCGACTGGGGGACAAATGAGAACTTCACCTTCCGCCCGCTCAGCATCGATCAGATCGAAGAAACCGTCACCGAGCGCGGGACCAACAAGTCGTCCGTCTGGTCGTTCGGCGCCAACTACCTCGACTTTTTCTCCAGCCAGCTGAACACCTTCATCGCCGATGCGGACCGCGCGACGGAGCCCGGCATCGTAGGCGATGAAAACGGCGACGGGCGCGTGCTGCTGACGAACGAAACCATGGTATCCGACTTCCTCGGCGCGTATCTGCGCGGCGGTGGAACGGTCGACCGTCTCAACCTGCTCCCGTTCCCGATGCCCGGCTGGCGCATCAACTACACGGGCCTCTCCAACTGGCCGCTTTTTCAGTTCTTCGCCCAGAGCGCCACCCTGCGCCACGGCTATAGCGCGGATTACGGGACCGACTACCGCTCGAACGTCTTCGCGGCGGAGGGCGACTCCGCCTCGTTTGCACTCGCCGGCCGGCAGATCCGCTTCCCGATCCCAAACGTGGAAGCCGGCGCCGTCCGCATCAACGAGCGGTACCAGCCGCTCGTCGGGCTCGACCTTGCGTTCAAGAACCAGATGCAGGCCAACATTGCCTGGAACGCCAGCAACACCTACTCGCTCAGCACAACCAGCTTCCTCGTCAACGAAAGCAAAACAAACGAGATCACCCTCACGGCCAGCTACCAGAAGCGCGGCCTCAAACTCCCGTTCTTCAAGAAGAAGCTCGACAACCGCATGAGCATCAGTCTCACGCTTGCCCGCGCCGTCATCGACGATCAGCGGCTCGCACTACGTGAGGCGCTGGTGAGCGCCATCGAATCGTACGACAATGGCGAGGCGTTCGATCTCGGCCAGGCCCTCGAAGGCGATTTCAAGGTGCCGATCACGGGATCGACCCGAATCACTATCGCACCGACGATCTCCTACCAGTTCAGCACCCGCGTGTCCGGCGACTTCCGCCTACGTTTCGAGAAATTCGACAGCGTCGACAGCCGGATTCCATCCTCCACGACCACCCAGGGGACGTTTAATATCCGGGTGAGTATTCAGAATTGATGGTTGCAGGTTACAGGTTGGCAAGTTGCTTTGTAACCCACAACCTGCCAACCCACAACCTGCCAACCTGCAACCTGCCAACCTGCAACTTGCCAACCAACGTGCCCCAGCACATCCTCATATGCCGGCTCGGCAGGGTGCCCTATGCGCCGGCGTGGGCGTTGCAGCGTCAGATCCAGACGCGGCTCGTTGAGGCCAAGCGGGCCGAGCCGCCCCGTTCGATCCCGCACGTGATCCTGGAGGTAGAGCATCCGCCCGTGTATACCCTCGGCAAAAGCGGCAATCCTGAACACCTGCTGGCCACGGAAGCGGAGTTGGCGGCACAGGGGGCAACTTTCCACCACATCGACCGAGGCGGCGACATCACGTACCACGGGCCGGGCCAGCTTGTTGTATATCCGATCCTAGACCTGGACCGGTTCACCCCCGATATCCATCGGTATTTGCGAGAACTAGAGGAAGCCGTGATACGCTCCTGCGCCGATTTTGGGGTGCCGGCCGAGCGGGTGGCAGGGCGGACGGGGGTCTGGGTGCCGGCGGATGAATGGGGCGGGGAGCGTAAGATCTGCGCAATGGGCATCCGGTGTAGCCGATGGGTGACGATGCACGGGCTGGCCCTTAACATCAATACTGACCTCTCCTTCTTCTCTCGGATCATCCCGTGTGGCATCGTCAATCGGGATGTAACGTCGTTGGCCCGCGAAGCCGGCCACGCGGTCGACGAAGGGCGCGTGGCCGAGCGCCTGGAGGCCCATTTCGCGGAGCGGTTCAACGCCACCATCGACGTGTCTGACGGCGCCGGCGCCTACGACATCCTGGCGTCGTTTCTGGGTCAATCCCTTGACCCCGAGCTCGCCCCAGACCTCCTTTCACGCTAATTGCATCACCGGAGGTGGGAACCTTCGGGAGCCGTAAGGGGTCACTCGCCTCCACAATTTACGCAACGGTTCGCGGGGCGAACAGCTGCTAATCGCCTTTGTAACCGGCTCCCCTTCCCAGCAGTTACCTTTCTGCAGGTACACACCATGTCCTTCAATCTGAAGCAATTCGCACTGCGTTTGATCACGGAATCGCTCTTCTACGACGAAGAGTATGGTGCGCTGGGCAACCTGAGCCTGATCGATCCGGCCACCAACCGTGAGAGCTTTATCGCCTCCTACGTTCCCGAAGATGGTTCATTTGCGATCGAGGAAGCCATCAAATGGGAGGATTATGACCCTGCGGGGGATGACGAAATCGGCTACGCCTTGGCCGTGGACAGCAAGGAATTCGCCACCTTCGACTCGGGCGATGATGTCGCCGCCGCTCTGCTCAAGCTCGCCGAAGAGCGCGGCCTGCTTCCCAGCGTAACACTGCTTTTCGAGGAAGACGAGGTCGTCTGATCCGGCTTCAGCGTCGCAGAAGCGTTCTCGCCAGTACGAGCCAGCCGGCGATAAACGCAACCCCACCAAGCGGGGTGACGATGCCCAACGCGGGCCAATCGAAGAGGACGAGTGCGAACAGACTGCCCGAGAACAGGGCCGAGCCGGCCAGGAAAAGGCGCGCGGTCCAGGTAAGTCCGGTACGCGGCATGGTGGTCATCATCCATCCGACCACGACAAGCGCCAGGCCGTGGTACATGAGGTACCGGGCCGCCGTCTCAAACGTCGCGAGCCGTTCCGGCGTCACGAGATCGCGCAAGCCATGAGCGCCGAAGGCGCCGGCCATCACGGCCACTCCAGCCAGGATCGCGCCTGTACCAGCATAGACTCGGGCCTCAGCAGGGATATCCATAACTATTCTCCGGAAAGGTCAACCAGGGCTCGGCCCATCGCAGACGCGATACGCCGTCAACCTCTCCAGCAAGCAACCGGATCCCAGTTTGTGAGCGACCAGTTGCTGAGCGACCAGTTGCTGAGTGACCTGGCTGTGTAGGCGCTGTCAATGAATAATGAGGAGCGGCTTACTCTCCTTGCGTGTCGGCGTGCTGATCTCATAGAAATACACTCCGCTCGACAGTCCATCGACGCCTAGTACGTGCTGGTGGGCCCCGGCCGTAGGAGCGCCGAGTGTTTCTTGGAGCACGCGACGGCCGCGGGCGTCGTAGACCGATAACGCCATAGTCTCGGACCGATCAACCGAGTACGTAATGGTTGTGTTCGAAACGGCAGGATTGGGGTAGGCAGAAATCAGGTTGAAGCCCGGAATCGTGTCCGACTCTTCTGTGCCGACCTGGACTGGGAGCGTTGTGCTTGAAGTATAGACTTTATCACCAAATCGACTCCCACTTGCATTTGAGGCCACGCCGGCCGCGTAGATGATCACATCCCCCGGATTCGTGTCCGGCGCCACCCAGCGCAAGGTCCAGGAGCCCGTATTGTTACTTTCGAGCACCTTGCTGTGCGTTATGTAATCCCCGATGGCGTCCGAGTATTCGGTATTCGGCGCGAGGAGGAGCCGGCCGGTGTTACCCGAGTTGCTGGCTTTCTTAACGGTCGCCTGGAAGCCAAAAACACTCAAGCCCGTTTCGGCGACGGTAACGGTGAACTCGACGGTATCTCCCGGCGCAAATGGGCCTGAAGTAGAGGCCGAAACAGTGACCGACCCCGGTCCGGAATTGGGTGTACCATCATCGTGACAACCACTTGTGGCGCAGGTGTCGTTACCGGGCGCCCCGGTTCGTCGGGCCTCAGCGCCGTCTTTGTCCGTATGTGCGACGAGCGGATAGAGGACAAACGCAGCGAGAGGAAGAAGGGCTATAAAACGTCGTTTCATGGCGTAGCAGCGGAAGATGGGGGGCCAGAAGCGATGGGATCGCCTCGCGTGGAGGGAACAGGCGAGGAGGGAGGGGTGAGCCCACTCCATTTACAAAACCCATACCATCCAGCCATCTCGCCGGCCAACGTCAATCCTCCTTACGCCGGATCAAATGTCTTCAACAGCGCGATCGCGGGGTGGTCGGCGTCATCCGGCACCCGTTCCATTGGCGCATCGCCCCACAGGCGCTCCAGATCGTAGAACGCACGTTTTTCAGGGTTAAAAACGTGTAGCACCATATCGACGTAGTCGAGTAATACCCATTGGAGGCCATTGGAGCCCTCCACATGCCAGGGGCGCTCGCCCGTGCCTTCTCGAATCGCATCCTCGATCGCATCCATGATCGCTTTGATCTGCATATCGGAGGTGCCGGTGCATACCACGAACAGATCGGCAATACCGCTCACCGCCCGCATATCCATCAAGACGATGTGCTCCCCTTTCTTCGACAGGATACCCTCTACGGCCAGCTCGGCGAGTTGGCGTACTGGCGCGTGCGTGGTTCGCTTCTTTTCAGGCGTGCGTTTGGGAAGTAGTTCGATCTTTTTAGCGGGCATAGGGGCGTTACTCTTGAAAAGGCTTCAGGGTCGCGTAATCGTTGCCAATGACGACACTGGCGTCTAGAAATTCTTCCGGGTTGATATCCTGGACGACCCGTTCCTCGGGGATGCCAATGGCCTGGGCGAGTTTCCGGGCGGCTTCGAGGTCTCCAACGCGGTCGTACACCATCGTGAACTCCTGGTCGAAATCGGGAGAGTCGCCCACTTCAACCACATCAAACCCGCGCCGGCGCAAATAGGTTGTCATCGTCGATGCCAGGCCCGACACCCCACACCCGTTTCGTACCTCTACCTGGAGTACCTGCCCGACAAAGTGGCCTGGATTGTCTTCCCGCGCCGGATCTGAAGCCGGGAACAGGAGCCTCGTAAGTAGCGAGAACAACAGGATCAGCACGGCCCCCCCCAACACGATGAGCGAGACGTTGAGGGCGCTCTGAGGAGGCCCGTTTGGATCCGGGGTGGTTGGTGTGATACCGGGTTCAGCCATCGAAACATACCCTGTGGAGCGAAGCTCGGACTGACCTTAGACGAACAAAACGCGGCATATCCGTCGCCGGATATGCCGCGCTTCTTCGAACAATCGATTCAGCATGAGCGCAGATCGTAAAAAGACCGCGCTTAACGTCCGTTGTCGTTCCAGAAAAGATCGTCCGACCCACGGTAGAAGCCCATCTGGCTTCTCGAACCGTACCCGTAAGGGTTGTAGTGGCCGTACGGGCTCCCGTACGATCCATACGGGTTCTGGCGGATCGAAAGGTGTAATTGAACATTCTCGGAGGGGCGATAGGCCACCTCGGCATTGCGGAGGAACACCCGGGCATCGCCGGACTGGCCTCCTCCAAATTGGCTGCTGTTGAGCGTGCCGGCGTTGGGCGAATAGGCCACGCTCATGTCCACCCGGGCGGCCAGCTTCGAACTGAACTGCCACATCATGCTATTGGTAAACATGCCCATCGACATCGTCTGGCCGCCGTACGATCCGGCAGAAAATTCGGCCGACTGGCTCATCCGAAAATGGGACTTGTCGAACAGTTGGTTCAGCGTAAATCCCGACTTATGCGTGTCGTACAGCCGCGTCGAGGCGCGCTGATCGAGCGCCGTCTCTCGCAACTGAGCTTGCGCCGGGGCGACAACGCCCAACAATACAATGAGGCAGGCAAGAGTGAGCAGGTTACGCATAGCAAGCTTTCCGCTTTACGTTGGGTTGGTGACGGGCTGTAGTATACGCTACGTTCCCATCGATTTCAACTACCGCACAGGGCCGCTTTTGTTCTCTCAGATGGCGTACGCGAATTTTCTGGCAACTTGCGCCCGTCTCCCCACAATCGGTAGTTTCGATACCGAGATTAAGCAGCGGCCTCCGGGACCGTCGTAAGCGCCTTTTCCTCGATACCGTTCACCAGGAACGAACGCGTAATCCCTTTTCGTATGGCGACCTCTCCGATCCTTATCGGCATCGAAACCTCGTGTGATGATACCGCCGCGGCCATTGTCGACGGGCCGACGCTCCTGAGCAGCGTGGTGTCCTCCCAGTGGGTCCACGCTCAATTTGGCGGAGTCGTGCCCGAGCTCGCGTCGCGCGCTCACCAGCAGCTGATCGTACCGATCGTGCAGGCAGCGATGGACGAGGCGGGGGTGCGGCCGGCAAACCTGGGCGCTGTCGCCGTGACCTATGGGCCGGGGCTGGCCGGCTCCCTACTGGTGGGGCTCAGTTTCGCCAAGACGCTGGCGCTCGGCCTGGGCATCCCGCTGATCGGTGTCAATCACCTGGAGGGTCATATCTATTCGGCCCGGATTACCCCCCCGGCCCCCCCGTTTCCTTACCTCTGTCTGATCGTCTCCGGTGGTCATACGCAACTGATGGTTGTCGAGGAAGGGTTTTCACACCGGATGCTCGGAAAGACACGCGACGACGCGGCCGGCGAAGCCTTCGACAAGGTGGCCAAACTGCTTGGCCTTGGTTATCCGGGCGGCCCTGAAATCGATCGCATCGCGCGCGATGGGGACCCCGCGTTCCATGCCTTTCCCAGGCCTCGGCTCGGGCGGTACGAATTCTCGTTTAGCGGACTCAAAACCTCGGTCCTGTATTTTCTGAACGCGTTTTCGCCGCAGGAGCGCGCCGTCTTCCTGGCCTCGCACCTGGCCGACCTGTGCGCGTCGTTTCAGCGCGCCATTGTCGACGTACTCATCGCCGCCGTCTGCGACGCGGTTGCCGAAACAGGAATACGCCACGTGGCGCTTGTGGGCGGCGTGTCGGCCAACAGCGCGTTGCGTGCAGCGGCGCACGAAGCCGCGGCGGTTCACGGTTTTTCGCTGTACATTCCTCCACTGGCGTATTGCATGGACAACGCGGCCATGATCGCGATTACGGGCTACTACAAGCATATCGCCGGCCTCCACAGCCCGCTCACCCTCACCGCTGCGCCCGATCTATCGGTCTGAGCGCATCCTTTGATCCCTCAGAAACTCATGGTTACCGAAACGGTGCAAGAGCTGCTGGCTCCCCTCGCCGGCGGACGCCCCGCGACGCCGCCATCCCCGACGATGGACGACATCGGGCCGTGGCGGGACTGCATCGACGCGCTGGACCGCGCCATCATGTGTCTGCTGAATGAGCGGGTCGTCTGTGCCAATGCGATCGGGCAGATTAAAAAAGTCCACGGTGCCGGCGTCTACGACCCCCGGCGCGAGGAACGTGTCATCCAGAATGTGCTTCAACACAACGCCGGTCCCCTGTCGAACGAGGCCGCGCGGCGCCTGTTCGAGCGTATCATAGACGAATCCCGAGCCCAGGAACGCCAACATTACCAGGAAAAACCCAACGTTGACGAGTGATGAGGAAGAAGCTGATGATTGCCCTGCTGTCGTTGACGATCCTGTTCGTCGCAGGCGCTGTGTGCGGCTACTGGGTCGTTTTCGGCTCGAATACGCCGGCGTTTGATGGCGAACGCAGCGTCAAGATCCCTCCAGGCGCGTCGTTCGCCGCCGCGCAGGATTCGCTCGTGGCGGCCGGCGTACTGGAACGGCCCTGGACGTTTAATCTCATGGCTACCGCCACGGGCTGGGGGGAACAGATCAAGGAGGGACACTACCTCTTCGAAGCCGGCCGCTCGAACCGCGACCTGCTGGATGTCCTCCGGCGCGGCCTCCAGGCGCCCGTACGCATCACCGTCCCCCCCGGTTCGCGCCCACAGGTCGTCGCCGAAGCGGTCGCCAGCCGGCTCTACTTCCCACCCGAGGACTTCCTCCAGGCCCTCCGCGATCCGGCCCTCGCCGCCGAACTGAATACGGACACCACGCGACTGTTCAGCTATATGCTGCCGGAAACCTACTTTGTCTACTGGCTTTCCGACGCCCGTTCGGTGGTCAAAAAAATCAAGGGGGAGTTCGACCAATTCGTCTCCGAGGAGATGCGTGCGGCGGCGGCTCGTCAGAAGTTATCGGTCGACGATGTGCTCACGGTAGCCTCGATCGTTGAATGGGAGACGAATCACGTGCCGGAAAAGCCTCGGGTCGCCGGTGTTTACCTGAATCGGCTCCGGCAGGGATGGCGGCTCGATGCGGACCCCACTATCCAGTACGCCCTGCTCCAGATCGAAGGCCAGCGGCGGCGGCTCTTTTTCAGGGACTATCAGCTCCATCATCCCTACAATACCTACACGTTTCGAGGCCTACCCCCGGGCCCGATCAATAACCCGTCACGCTCCTCCATCGAAGCAGTGATCGCTCCGGAAAGCCACGATTACATGTTCTTCGTAGCCCTCGGCGACGGAAGCCACGCCTTCACCCGCACCCTAGGCGAACATCGCCGCGCCTCGCAGAACTTCCATAATCTCATGCGCGAACGTCGACGCCAGCAGGCGCTCGAACAACAGGCGCTGGAAAGTACCGGTAAGTAAAAATGGTGACGGGTTGATCGCCTCTTCGCTTGAACAAAAAGCAAAGGCGATCAACCCGTCAAAAACTCCGACGAAGGCCTGCCTAGAGTAGGATGTTCAGCCCGACGAGGAACTGGTCGCGACGGACCGTCTCCTGGACGGAGTAGTCGACGAAGTCAGGCAGGTAGAGGTCGTCCTGACGCTCCTGCATCCACCCAAAATCGACCTCCAGCTTGTTGGAGAACCGATAGCCAAAGCCGGCCGAAATGTACGTCCTCGCGCGATCGACCGAGGTGGCCTCGTCGCTGCGGATGCCGGCGTCGATGGGGTCCGGATAAAAGGCGACGCCGCCGCGGACACGGAAATCCTCGAACTGGTATTCCAGACCCACACGGGTGTTGATCACGGGCTGGAAGTTGTCGCGGATGGATCGGTTCAGGTCGTCGAAGAAGTCCTGATCGGTCGCCGCGGCCATGTCGAGTTGCGACCAGTCGATGAATTCTACGTCGCCCATGATGTTGAAGCCGGAGTTCGAGTAACCCAGGCCGGCGCCAAACCGCCAGGGCGTGGTGATGTCATATTCGAAGGTGCCGCGACCGATATCGTCCGACTGGCCGCCGTACGAAAGGGTCGCGCCGTTATCGAAGTCGGTAGTGATGATTGTGTCGAAGTCCTCATCCACTCGATAAAAGGTCGGCGTCTCCAGGGTGAGGCCCACCCGCAGGCCGGCGCCGGCGTCGGCCGAAACGCCCATGCGCAGGTTGGCGCCGAGCAGCTCCGACTGAAACCGTTCGCCATACGCTACCCTATCGAAGCCGCGCAGTTCGCGGTCGCCATCGAAGACGATGTACAGATCTTCCGTGTTTTCGCCGTTGATGTCGAACTCCTCGAACACGCTATCGAACTCGTACGTACCGAAGGAGAAGTTCAGCCCGACGCCGACCATGACGCCCTTTGCCGCCTCCATGGCGCCGCCGAAGCTGAGTTCGCTAAGCCGGCCCTCCTGCAGGACATCGCCGGTTTGTTCGATCGTCGAACCCGGGTTGACAGCCTGGTAGAAGAGGTCGTTCGCGGTACCCACATTCTCACCGAGGAATTCGATGGCCCCTCCGAGATACGCGATCTCGGGGAGATCGGCGAAGAACCGCGGTGAGAACGAACCATCCGTATTCTCCTCCACCTCGAACTCATCCGAAAACGGCAGGAGGACATCCGTGATCGATCCGTCCGCGTTCAGGCCGGTGAACCCGAGCGATCGGTCGTACGACTGGGTCTGGTGGAACGAGGCGCCGATGACAAAGGAGCCCTGGCGGGTCGGCATCCGATAGAGGGCCGCGATGTTTCCGAGGCGCTGCTTGGTGAGGTCGTCTTCAAAGGCCGAATCGAACCCATCCCGATCCACGATCGATTCGTCTTTTGCGGAGAGGAAGTTCAGTCCGCCCGTGAATTGGGATTGGCGGAGCCAGCCCAGGCCGGCGGGGTTTGTGTAGAAAGCCGAAACGTCCCCGATGCCGCTGATGCCAGCGCCAGCGAGCCCGATCGAGCGAGCGCCGGTAGCCGGGCCGCGCTGGGTAAAGAGCAAGGCATCCTCCACCGTCTGCGCGGCCGCCGGCCGCGTGAAGCCTGCCAGCACACCCATCACGAAGACGGATAACGCGAGGACCGAAACGCGGCGCTGACGCCGCCCGCGCTGTATGGGAGTTGATACCATGGCGTGTACCATACGAATATCCAGGTTTATTACTTGAAATCGAGGGTGAGGTTCGGGTACAGGAAAGGCCCGCGCATCAGCACGGGCCTTTCCCGGCTCAACATTCGTTGATCGTTTGTATGTAACCGCGGATGCGTCGTGGGTCAGTTGTTGCGACCCCGCGATGAGCTCGAGGAGCTACCACGGCTGCCGCTGCTGCTGGAACCCGACGAAGATCGGCCGGCGGAGGACGACGAGCCCGAGGATGAGCGACTCGGCGAGGCGCTGGAGCCCGACGAAGAGCGACTCGGAGACGCGCTCGACCCCGACGAAGGCGAGCTCGAACGCGTGCTCGGAGACGCGCTCGACCCCGACGAAGGCGAACTCGAACGCGTGCTCGGAGACGCGCTCGACCCCGACGAAGGCGAACTCGAACGCGTGCTCGGAGACGCGCTCGACCCCGACGAAGACGACGGCCGTCTGTATTCATCGTTGCCGGTGCGTGTCGTGCCGCGCGTGGTACTCCGCGGGGGAGGCGCCGAAGAGCTGCCGTCATCCGAGCGGGTCGATCCGCTGGAGCGCGTCGGCGTGTTGCCGCTACCGGAGCGGGAGCTTGCGCCATTGGATACATCGCGGCCACCAGAAGAGCGAGTCGTCCCACGGGACGGCGGATTTTCGTCGTTTGTAGGGGTGGTTGTGCGCGATCCGCTGTCGCCCGAGCGGGTGGTCGTCCGTGAATCGGTGTCGCCCGAGCGGGTGGTCGTCCGTGAGTCCGTGTCGCCCGAGCGGGTAGTCGTCCGACCGGTCGGCGCGCTGTCGCCCGAGCGCGTAGTGGTGCGGGTGGACGCCCCGGTGCTGCCCGAGCGCGTGGTCGAACGAGTGGTCCCCTCGTCGTCGGTGCGCGTCGTTGTACGCGTGGTGCCCCGCGAGGTGGAGGTGCCGGCGCCGGAGCCACTGCGCGTCACCGAGCGGCGGCCCAGATCGTCGTTGCCATCGCGGAGGGCTCCGCGTCCCAGATCGCCCCGGAGGGTGCCCGACGTCGAACGCCGGCCACTGGTCAGCAGGCTACCACGTCCGCTCGTGGAACCGCGCGGCTCGTAGTTGCGACCGTCATTATACCCGTTCGAAGAGGGTCGGTGGTTGGCATAGTAGGGCGGGTAATATCCTCCCCAATAACCGCCATAATGCCCGCCCCAGCCGTACCGCGAATGGCCATAGCCGTAGCCATACCCATAGCCATTCCAGGGATCGTAATAGCCCGAGTACCATGGGTCATACGAGTACCACGGGTCATAATAGAATCCGGCACCAAAGGTATACCGCGGGCTGCGCCACGGATCGTTGTAGCCGCCGTACCAGGGTTCATAATAGAACCGACTGAAGTAGCGGCCATAATAGTCGGGCTCGTAGTAAGTATAGTAGTCGTCCTCATAGTAATGCCGCTCCACGACGGTACCGTCTTCATACTCCTCGACATCTACGCGCGTCGGGCGGCGCTCGTAATCGGCATAATCCGTGGCGGCCAGTTGCGTATAACAACCTGTAGTGCCCATCAGCAATACACCGAGAACGAAAAGCGCGGCGTAAGGCTTCAGCGCCAGATGGAGTGATGTGGGAACAGCTTTCATGACAACACCTTGGTCGTTTTGAGCGGCCGGCATGAAACCGCGGATGAATCCGCCGGCGTCACACCTGAACCAGGTACAGAGTAAGAACCAGCCTTGGGTGCGGGAGTTTCGATGCAACCCTCGCGCGCCTGCGCGGGAGCCGGCCCTCGCCGAAACACCGTACCCCCGAGCCTCGTTCTAGGGCGTCTTCGGGTGAACTGGCCTCCCCCGATTTGTGGATCGAGGATCGGTGAGGACGAAACCTACCTCTTTCTCCGACAAATACCAGGCCTATTCAAAAAAACCCGAATTTACGTATCTGGGCCCGGTTCTACGCCGGCGGATGTACTGGATTCACATCAACGAGTGTACACAATGGCTGACGTTATCACACCACGCACCGAGGACTACGCCCAGTGGTATGTCGACGTCGTTCGGCGCGCCAAACTCGCCGACTATTCTCCCGTTCGTGGCTCGATGATCATCCGCCCGAACGGTTACGCCGTGTGGGAGCGTCTGCGCGACGAGCTGGACCGGATGTTAAAGGACACGGGCCATGAAAACGCATACTTTCCGCTCTTTATCCCTCAGTCTTTTCTCGCTCGCGAGGCAAAACACGTCGAGGGCTTCGCGAAAGAATGCGCGGTCGTCACGCATTCGCGCCTGAAGATGTCGGACGATGGGCAGAGCCTGATCGTCGACCCCGACGCTGCGCTCGAAGAAAACCTCATCGTCCGCCCCACCAGCGAGACGATCATCTGGGACACGTATAGCAAGTGGATTCAGTCCTGGCGCGATCTCCCGATCCTGATCAACCAGTGGGCGAACGTCGTCCGTTGGGAAATGCGCACGCGTCTGTTCCTTCGGACGATGGAGTTTCTCTGGCAAGAGGGGCACACGGCGCACGCCACACGGGAGGAGGCCATGACCGAGACCCTCCTTATCCTGGACATCTACGCCCACCTGGCCGAGGAGTACATGGCGATGCCGGTGGTGAAGGGCATCAAGACAGTAAGCGAGCGTTTCGCCGGCGCCGAGGAGACGTTCTGCATCGAGGCGCTCATGCAAGACGGCAAGGCCCTCCAGGCCGGCACGAGCCACTTTCTCGGCCAGAACTTCGCCCGCGCCTTTAACTGCCAGTTCCAGAACCAGAATAACGAACTGGAATACGTCTGGGCGTCCTCCTGGGGCGTCTCGACCCGCCTCATCGGCGGCCTCATCCTTACGCACTCGGACGACCAGGGGCTGGTCCTACCCCCGAAGCTCGCGCCGACACAGGTGGTCATCGTCCCAATCCCCAAAAAGGGCCAGGAAGCAACCATCCTGGAGGCGGCCGAGCGGCTGGCTCGCACCCTCAAGGACGCCGGCGTCCGCGTCAAGCTGGACGCGAGCGAAGCCCAGCGCCCCGGCTGGAAGTTCAGCGAATATGAAGTCCAGGGCGTCCCCATACGCCTCGCCATCGGCGCGCGCGATGTGGAGAATGGCACGATCGAGATGGCGCGTCGCGACACGTTCGAAAAGACGTCGGTACCGCAGGACGCCCTCGCCGGCGTCGTCCGCGACACGCTGGATGCCATCCAGAAGAACCTGTTCGAACGCGCCCTGGCCTACCGGGCCAACCTCACCACGCGCGTCGATTCCCTTGAGGAGTTCACGGAGGTGCTCGAATCGAAGGGCGGCTTCCTGCTCGCCCACTGGGACGGCACCGCCGAAACGGAGGCGCGGATCAAGGAACAGACCAAAGCCACCATCCGCTGCATCCCGCTCGACCAGGAGCGGGAGCCAGGCCTAGACATGCTCACCGGGAAACCGTCGACCGGGCGGGTGCTGTTCGCGAAGGCGTATTAGCAGGCCGCCTATCTCCCCACCTTCAGCAACGTGCCGGCTTCAACAGCCGCACCGAATTCCACCCGATAGAGATATAGGCCGGCAGGCAGGTCGACACCCTCGAAGGGCACCTCGTGGCGTCCGGCGGGTAGAGACCGGGCCCACGGTGCACGGACGCGCCGGCCCAGGAGATCGTACACAGACAGGTGCACCTCAGTCGGATGGGCCAGTTCCAGCACGATCGTCGCCGTATCCACGAACGGATTGGGGTATGCGCCGGCCAGACGCGACGATTCCGGCCGCGACTCATCGTCGACCCCGGTGACGTTCGGGTCGTTGATGACGACGAGCGCCGTGGCGGACACGGTGCCGCCGGCATCTTCTACCCCCACCTCGTAACGACCGGGCGTCAACCCTGCGATGAACAGTCCGGTGCTGTCGATCTGCCCGCCGCCGGCGTTCCAGATCGGCGTGAATCTCAGCTCCGTCCCCACCGGGTCGAACCCGGCGGCGGTAAATATCACCGAGTCGCCCGGGGCAACCACCACGGAATCCGGGACGATAACGGCACGGACCAGTACCACATCCGCCGTGACGGGGACGCTCGTGATGACCAGATCCTCCAGGCTCTCATTAAAGACCGCGCACTGAATGACGGCCCCACCTTGAAGTCCGCTCAACAGGAGCGTGGGCGTTGTGGCGTCTGGAATGGCAATCCCGGCCCGATACCACTGGTAGGTATTGCCGGCTCCGCCGACATCCACCCGGATGCGCGTACCGGCCGGCATGACGTCGACCACCGGCGTCACCTGTTGTTGTGGCGCATAGAGCATGGCCGCGATGGGGGCGTTGGGTACCAGGTCCTCGAAAGTGAGCCGGTTGGAGCGCACATCGAGCACGGCTAGCCCGGTCATGCCGGTCAACACCGGGAGATCCTCAATGGCATTCCCAGCCATCGTGAGGCGAACGAGCTGCGAGAGGCTATTGAAGCCGGCCGGCACCGCGCCGTCCAGCCTGTTGTTATCCAGGGCGAGCACCTCCAGGCTGGCCTGTCGGGCCAGGCCTTCGGGGATGCGGCCGGTCAGTTCGTTGGTATCGAGAAATACCTGAAGTAGCGCCGGCAGATTGCCGAGCGACTCGGGGATCGGGCCCGAGAACGCGTTGGAGCCCAGGTCCAGTAGCTGGAGGTCGCGCAAGTCACCCATGGAAGCGGGGATAGGGCCCTCGAACTGGTTCTGCCACAGACTCAGCACCTGGAGGGACTCCGCCCGGCCGAGGCGATCTGGCAGGAATCCCGAAAACACGTTCAGCCCCAGATTGAGCCAGTTGAGGAGGGGGAAGTCGCCCATCCAATCGGGAATCGGACCGCTGAGGCGGTTGTCCGCCATACCCAACTGGGTAAGCAGACGCATGCCGGCCAGGTTGTCCGGGATGAGCCCCGTAAAGGCGTTTTCGTCGAGGAATAGATACCGCAGCCGCTGGGCAAAACCCAGTTCCGCCGGCAGGTCGCCCGAGAGCTGATTGTCGCTGACGTCGAGTAACTCCAGGAGCCCGAGGCTTCCCAGTGAGGCCGGCAGGGTCCCCGTGAAGGCATTGCCACGCAGTACGAGCTCCCGGATGTTCAGGTTAAAAAAGCCGATGTCGGCCGGGATCTCGCCGGTGAGCCCGTTTTCCTCCAGATGGAGACGGGTGAGGCCCGGCAGGTCGTACAACGAAAGCGAGAGCGGCCCTTCGATTCCGGTGTTGCCCATATACAGCGCATTCAGGCTCTGCATGGCATAAACAGCACCTGGAAACGTCCCGTTAAGGGCTACATTGGGAATCGAAAAAACGGTAAGATCCACCAACTGCTCAAACGATGCGGGGAGGGGGCCTTCCAGCGGGTTGTTACCCAGGAATAACGACTGGAGTGCCGTGAGTTGTCCCAGGGTTTCGGGAATGGGCCCGCTCAACGCATTGGTGTCGAGGAACAGTTCGGTAAGCTGCTCGAGCTGCCCGAGCGATGCCGGGATGGCGCCGGCGAATTCATTTTGATCGAGATACAATATGCGTAGGCGCTCCAGCTGGCTCAGGGACTCGGGGATCGAGCCGCTGAAGGCATTGCCGAACAGCCATAATTCTTCCAGAGCCGTCAGGCTCCCCAGGGCGTCCGGCAGCGGGCCGCTCAGGGCATTCTGCCAGAGGCGCAGGTCGACCAGCGCCTGCAACTCCCCGATTTCCACGGGGATAGATCCGGAGAGCGTGTTCGCGGAGAGGTCGAGCACCCGGAGCGAATCCAACCCGGCCAGGCCGGCGGGCAGCGAACCCGTCAGGGTATTGGCGGACAGCACGACCTCCGTCACGCGCCCGGCCGGAGACACGCTGACCCCTGCCCACTCGGCCACGGGCGCGGCGAGCCATCCCGTCCGCTCCGTCCAGTTCGGCCCGCCGGTAGATTCATATAGCGCCACCAGAGCCAGCGAATCGCCGGCGTCCGCCGACGCCATCGAGGAATGCGTCGCGCTGGCCGGCACGAGCCGGCGATCGTCTCCCGGGCGCCCCGCCGAGGATTCGAACGCGCGCACCCGGCTCACCCGTCCGTCGGGCATAATGAACCGCAGCGTGGCCGACGGATCGGCGCCCGGGCGCACGGGTTGCGCGACGGAGGGGAGCGGACAGAGGAGCGGGAGCCCACACAGGAGGGCAACGACGTAAACGGAGCGGGACATGGCGTGCTGGAAATAGAAGACGGAGCGGCAAAGCGAAGCACAAGATCCGTCCCCGCAAGCCGAGAGGCAAGCGGGCTATATGCGCCGACTTCCGCCGGCCATCACTCCGAGCACTGGAAGTGGATGGCTTCGCGGCCTTCTTCGCCGATGTCCTGGCCGAGCATGATGAGGCCTTCGTTACGCAGGTGGATCTGTTCGCGGTGCAGGAATACCTTTTCTTCGTTGCGAATCTGCAGGAATGTGCCGTTTGTGCTTCGGTCGATCAGGATAAACTTGCCGCCCTGGTATTCGATGCTGGCGTGGGTCCGGGAGACACTCTGGTCAGGCACGACGAGGTCGTTTTTTTCGCCGCGCCCCATCATAAAAGGGGGCCGGCCCTTCTCGAACTTGTAGTCTTGTTCGGCATACCGAATGTACAGGCGCGCCTTGGGGGTACGGGCGCCCATCGAGAGCTGGCCGTGCATGATGGTGAGTTCCGTGGCGTCCGGCTGCCAGAGCACCTCGTAGATTTCCATCTCCGACTTCTTCCCGCGCACGTGGGCCACCCCGAGCCCACGCAGGTTCGAGTGCTGGTAGCTGGGCAGCATGTCCACGGTGATTCGGGTTGTGATGATCTGGTCCGGACGCGCCAGCTGAACCATCCGCGCCGCCACGTTCACGGCATCGCCGTAGACGTCGTAGTCGTCGCTGAGTACATCGCCAAAGTGCAGGCCGATCCGCAAAGCCACGCCAATTTCCGCCAGTTCCGGATCCTCGACGACTGCTTGAGGCATACGTGTCGTAGCCCCGACGGCCTGTTCGATCCGATCGAACGTGCACATCACTTCGTCGCCGATCGTCTTGATCACCCGCCCTTCATGCTCCGTCGTCACGGAGGATAGGATGCCCAGCGTGCGCGCGACAATCTCGCGGGCCCGTTCGTTGCCAAACATCTCGAATAGCTGGGTGCTTTTGCTGATGTCGGCAAATACGATCGCGAGCGTGGTTCTCTGATACGACATCGATTGCGTGGTAGCCGAAGGAACGCGCTGGTGTGACCGGATAGCGCCGTGTCGCATCTCCTGAACGTTGCGTTGTAGGTCTGGTTTCTGCGTGGTTCCGGTCAGCATACAGGCGTGCAAAATAGACAACCCGCAGCTCTGTTGCTATATCGGGTTTTGCTGGCAAGGGGGTGCGTTTGCGGTCGTTCCATCAAAGCACGTTCTCATACGACGCCGGCTTCACGCAGAGGCGGCTTCGAGGGCGCGGAGCACTTCCATGGACTCCTGCGCTATGACGACGCCGCCGGGCGTGAAATCGAAAATCTCGAGCGAGATCCATTTGTCGTATCCCAGCTGGCGCAGCGCGCGGAAGCTATCGACATACGCGTCCCGAGCGGTGCCTGTGCCGAGGTGCCGGCCGTCCATCTCCTGGATTTGTACGTGTTCGATGCGGTCAAAGTGGGTCCGGATGAGGGACTCGAGCGTCTCGGTCTCGTCGAGTGTGTTGTGGTAATCGAACATCGTGCCGACCGCCGGCTTATCCACCGCGCGGACGATTTCTACCGATTCGGCCATGGTGTTCACCACATCGGTCTGGGAGGAGTCGAGGGTTTCGACGAGGATCTTGACCTCGCGCGCGCCGGCGTGGTCGGCCACGCGGGTCAGGCCCTCGATAAAGTGCTGTTTGGCCTCGGCGACCGATATGCCCTGTGTGTTGCGCTGGTTCGGCGATCCAAAAATCAGGACACGACCGCCCAGATCGGCGCAGAAATCGACCAGATCCGCCAGATACTGAACGGTAGCCGCCCGGACGACGGGGTCGGGCGTGGTGAAGTGCAGGCCCTGCGGCGGCGGGGCGAGTAGCCAGTGTAGCCCCACGCACTCGAGCCCGTAATCGCCCATCACACGCACCAGCTCTTGCCGCTGCGCCGGCCCCAGTTCGTTCACGCTCTCCCGCACCAGGGTAAACGGAGCGATCTCGACGCCGGTATAGCCGGCATCCGACATGATGCGGCATTGCTCGGACCACGGCAATTCTTGCATACATTCGTTGCACATCGCGTACTTGAATCCCGTCCATACCCGGCCGCCGGCCGCCTGCTCCGTGCCCGCCTGCCCGCCGCACTGCACTGACAGGCCCGCAAAGGCGGCAAGCGAGAGGGTCCGGCCGGTGGTCTTGAGGAAGTGTCTGCGTGATACAGGGTGCATGGCCACCGTACAGGTTGATGCGTAAACCGATGCCCGCCCGTTGCCGAGCGATGGGTAACCAAGATATTAAATTAGATGCGAGGAGGCGACTACCGCCGGCCACGGCGTGTCTATCTTGATTGCATCCCCCCTGGAACCTACCATACGGCCGCGTCCTCTTTCATCCCCGCACTCAGGCCATGGCTATCCCACGCACAGAAATTCTCAACCGGCTACGCGCACTGGTTGACGCAAAACGTCCGATCGTCGGCGGCGGCGCCGGGACGGGCATCAGCGCAAAATTCGAGGAAGAGGGCGGCATCGACCTCATCGTGATCTACAACTCCGGCCGATTCCGCATGGCCGGACGCGGCTCCCTCGCCGGCCTGATGCCCTATGGCGACGCCAACGCTATCGTGATGGACATGGCGCGTGAGGTGGTCACGGTCGTCAAACGCACGCCCGTGCTCGCCGGCGTCTGCGGGACCGATCCCTTCCGCGACATGGGCTTATTTCTGGAAGAGGTCAAACGCATCGGCTTCTCCGGCGTCCAGAATTTCCCGACCGTCGGCCTGATCGACGGCCTCTTCCGCGCCAACCTGGAAGAAACCGGGATGGGATACGACCGTGAGATCGCGATGATCGGCCTTGCCCACCGGATGGATCTCCTCACGACGCCCTACGCGTTCACGCCGGCCGAAGCCGAACAAATGACGGCCGCCGGCGCCGACATCGTCGTGGCTCATATGGGACTCACCACCAGCGGCTCCATCGGCGCCGCCACGGCTAAAACGTTGGAAGACAGCGTCTCCGCCGTCCAGGAGATCGCGGATGCCGCACGCAGCGTCCGCTCCAATGTCATCGTCCTCTGCCACGGAGGCCCCATCGCCATGCCCGAGGACGCCGCCTATGTCCTGAGCCGGACCAAAAACGTCCACGGATTCTACGGCGCCTCCAGCATGGAACGCCTCCCCGTGGAAGTGGCCATGACCGAACAGGTGCGGGCGTTTAAGGCCATTCGGATGGGGTAGCCCCCTCAAATCACGCCGTGTTGCTTTCCCACCTTTGCAAACGCCGCGACCGCCTGGTCCAGGTGCTCCCGTGTGTGGGCCGCGGAGACCTGGACGCGGATGCGGGCCTGACCCTGCGGGACGACCGGATAGCTGAATCCGATCACGTAGATCCCCTCCCCGAGCAGATCCGCCGCCATGTTCTGGGCGAGGCGGGCATCGTAGAGCATGATCGGGACGATGGGATGGATGCCCGGCTTGATGTCGAAGCCCTGCGCCGTCATCTGCTCGCGGAAGTAGGCGGTGTTTTCGGCCAGTCGATCCCGCAGCGCCGTGGTATGGACCAGCATTTCCAGGACGCGCAGGCTGGCGGCCACAACCGCCGGCGCCAGCGTATTCGAAAATAGATAGGGCCGTGAGCGCTGACGCAACAGATCGACGATTTCGCGGCGCCCGCTCGTGAACCCGCCCGTGCCGCCGCCCAGCGCCTTGCCCAGCGTGCTCGTGATCACATCCACCCGCCCCATCACCCCGCAGTGCTCGATGGAACCGCGACCGGTTTTTCCCATGAAACCCGTCGCGTGGCTATCGTCCACCATCACCATGGCGTCGTATCGTTCGCCCAGGTCGCAGATCGCAGCCAGCTTCGCGATCGACCCATCCATGCTGAACACGCCATCGGTTGCGATCATGCGCCGCTTCGCGCCCTGTGTGTCCTGCAGATGACGCTCCAGCTCGTTCATGTCCCCATTCGCATACCGATACCGCTGCGCCTTGCAGAGACGGACGCCGTCGATGATGCTGGCGTGGTTCAGCTGGTCGCTGATGATGGCGCAATCGGCATCCAGCAGCGCCTCGAACAGGCCGGCGTTGGCATCGAAGCACGACGAATACAGGATCGTATCCTCGGTGCGAAGGAACGCCGAGATGCGTTCCTCGAGCTGCTTGTGGATCGACTGCGTGCCGCAAATGAACCGTACAGAGGCCATCCCGAATCCATAGGCGTCCAGGCCGGCTTTTGCCGCCGCGATCAGGTCCGGATGATTGGCCAGCCCCAGGTAGTTGTTTGCGCAGAAGTTGAGGACCTCCTCGCCGGACTGGATGCCGATCTCGGCCGACTGCGGGGTGGTGATAACGCGCTCTGCCTTGTAGAGGCCGGCCTCGCGGATGGTGTCCAGCTCGGCGCGAAACTGTTCGATGGCTGTTTCGATCATGGGGATAAAGGCGTAACCAGGGACTGAAACCACGAAACGACAGATCGCAGACCCGTCGCCCATACCTGCAAAAAAGGATGCTTACACCCGAACCGTCAAGTTATCCAGCATATCGTCGACCATGGCGTCGAGGCCGTACCGATGATTCCATCCCCATTCCTTACGGGCGAACGAGTCATCGATCGTCTGGGGCCAGGAGTCGGCGATCTGCTGGCGGTGGTCCGGCGCATAGATGGGTACAAAACCCGGCGCCTGCCGGCGGATCGACGCCCCCAGTTCATCGGGTGAAAAACTGATGGCGGCGAGATTGTAGCTGGACCGGATCGTGATCGCCGCGACCGGCGCCTCCATGATGTCCAGCGTAGCATCGATGGCATCCGGCATGTACATCATAGGAAGACGGCTGTCCGGACGCAAGAAACAGGTGTACCCCGAGCCGGCCGCCGCCGCGCGCAACATGTCGATCGCATAATCGGTCGTTCCTCCGCCAGGCTCGACGGCATAACTGATGATGCCGGGGTAACGGATGCTCCGCACGTCGATACCGTACCTCCGCGCATAATACTGGCACAGCATCTCGCCGGCGCGCTTCGTCACGCCGTACATCGTGGTAGGTTCGATAACGGTATACTGCGGGGTGTCGATCTTCGGGGTCGCGGGGCCAAACACGGCGATCGAACTGGGCCAGAAGAGCTGAAACGGCCGGCTCCGCGCGATATCGAGGATATTTTTTAAGCCCTGCAGATTCACCTCCCACGCGAGATCCGGGTTCGCCTCGCCGGTGACGGAGAGCAGGCTGGCCAGGTGGTACACCCCATCGATCCCCTCCTCGTCGATCACCCGCTCCATGCGCACCCGGTCGCGCACATCCAGCACTACATGCCGGCCGTCGGCGGCGTCGCCCACCGCCGGATTCAGATCCGACCCCAGCACCGCGGATGGTCCGTGCTTCGCGCGTAATCGGCGGACGAGTTCTCCGCCGATCTGACCGTTCGCGCCCGTAACCAGTATCCGTCGCATCGATTCGTTCGTGCCCCGTTTCTGTTGAAATATCAGGCCATTTCAACACAGTCCCGGACGAAGGTTCCGCACGTTTTAGTAGCCGGTGGACTGTACCCCCACGTCATGCAACTTGTTGACGATCACCGGTTCGGACGCCCCCTCCGGAGCGGCCGCGGCAGCCGGCGCCGGCGCTACTTTCTTCCGCGTCGAGACGCGTACCGCGGTGTCTTTAAGCGCCAGCCCGATCCGGTTCATCCCGTCGAGCGCGGCGATTTTGTAACTCTCGGCAAGGGTGGGGTAGTTGAATACGGTGTTGATGAAATAGTCGATCGTTCCCCCAAAACCCAACACGGCCTGACCGATATGGATGAGCTCGCTGGCGCCCTCACCGATGATGTGCACGCCCAGCAGCTTCCGGGTTTCGCTGTGAAAGATCATCTTCAACAATCCGATCGTGTCACCAATGATCTGTCCGCGGGCCACTTCGCTATAATGCGCCTTGCCGATCTCATACGGGATGCCGGCGCGCGTCAGCTCCTCCTCGTTCTGCCCGACGGTCGAGATCTCGGGGATGCTGTAGATGCCATACGGGAAGAGCTCGGGCATGACCCCGGTGTGGAGACCAAACGCGTGGTTCGCGGCCAGCCGGCCCTGCTCCATGGACGACGATGCGAGGCTCGGGAAGCCGATCACGTCTCCCACGGCATAAATATGTGGGACGTTGGTCTGAAAATATGTGTTGACCGTCAGGCGCCCCCGGTCGTCCGCCTCGAGGCCGGCGGCCTTCAGATTCAGCGAACCCGTCGCGCCCGTACGCCCGATGCTGTACAGCGCCTTTTCGGCCAGGACCTTCTTACCGCTATCGAGATGGATGCGCACCGTTTGGTGCGCATCATCCAACACTTCTACGCCGCTCACCTCCTCGCCCAGGCGAAACACCACGCGTTGCTGACGCAGGTGGTACACCAGGGAGTCGATGACCTCGGAATCGATAAACGAAAGCAGGTCTTTCCGTTTGTCGATCACGGTGACGTGTACACCCAGCGACGAAAAGATGCTGGCGTACTCGATCCCGATCACGCCGCCACCGATCACGGCCAGCGAACGGGGGATTTCATTGAGGCCCAGGATCTCGTCGCTGGTGATCACATTCCGTTCATCAAACGGAATGTGCGGATCCCGGGTGGCCGAGGTGCCGACGGCAATGATGATCCGCTCAGCCGTGACATCCCGCGCGCTGTTGGCGCTCGCGAAGTTCATACGCACCGTGTGGTCGTCGACAAAGGTAGCGCTGGCTGTATACAGATCGATGTGATTACGCAGCAACTGGTGCCGGATGATATCGATCTCAAGCCGAATCACGTGGTCCGTACGAAAGAGTAGATCGTCGATCGTGATCTTCTCCTTGACCGAATAGGAACGCCCGTAGATATTGTGTTGCCGATAGCCGGACAGGTACATGGCGGCTTCACGGAGCGTCTTACTCGGAATCGTGCCCGTGTTGATACACACGCCGCCCACGACGCCCTTTTTCTCGATGAGTGCGACCCGTTTCTCGAGCTTCGCCGCCTGTATCGCCGCTTTCTGGCCGGATGGTCCGGACCCAATGACGATGAGATCGTAATCGTAGACGCTGGCCTTCGCTTTCATATCCTGACCGATGGTTTTCCTGGTGCGTAACGCAGTCGGAAGGGGTATCGGCAGGATGGCGGGGGCGATAACCGGCGGCCGGAACAAGAACCGGCCCCGCGGATGAGTCAGTTGACCGACACCGGCATCTTGAACAGGCTGTCGTCTACTTCGGTGTTCACTTCGATCCCGCTCATCGTCATCTTCTGGAACGGGTTGCCCCCCATCTCTACTTCCATCATGAAGGGCATCATCACGCCTTCCACAGCCCGATAATCCCCCATGTAGGTGGCCATCTGGACGCGGCCGCCCGACTGGGGGTCGATGCCTTCGCCGTCTTGCTTCACCTGGAGGTGGGTTTCGGCGTCGAGGAAGATGTGCACGAGCGACTGGTTGGGGCGATCCACTTTCAGCTTGTGCGCCGGCTTACCCCGGACGGGCTCCTCGCCGACGTATGTAACGGTATACCCACGCTCTTTGTATCCGACCAACATGCCGTCGATATCTGCCTGCTCGGCAACAGCCTTCGCCTGCTCGGCCGGCAGCACCTGAGCGGTGGGGCCCACCATCGGATTCTGCGTCCAGGCCGTCACCCCATCAGTTGCGGTGACTACCTTCATATTCATGGCAGTCACGTCGACCTCGCTCCGCATCTTCGAAGGCCGCTTCGAGTAGATGACTAGCGGCATATTCATTCCCATCATCGAAATCTCGGCTTTCATCGTCACCGTTTTCATGTTGCGAATCGCGTCCAGACCGCCGGTCGAGGCGATGTACGCGTCGACCAGGCGATCCTCCATGCTGACTTCCGTCACCACGGGCGCCGGCGTCGGTTCAACAGTGGCCGGCGTTGAGGGAGTGGGCGGACGGGTCGACGAACACGCGCTGAAGGTGAGGACGATCAGCAGGGCGAGGAGGAATTGACGAGAAGGCTGCATGTATCTTAGATGGGATGGGGTTGATGGGTCCATCGATGGGCCGGCCGGTACTACCGGTAGCCATCAAACGTGTTTGTCGGATCTACGGCGCCCCGAGAGGCAGGTTACGCCCCGATCTCCCCATCAGCGAACCAGAGGCACCACGAGCCCGACCGACAGGCGGATGTCGTTCTGCATGATCTTGTCGGTGTGATCGCCGTCCGGCAGTTCCCACCGCGTCGTCGAAATAAAATCCTCGGCCTCCAGTTGCAGGGCAAAGCCTCCGATGGGCAGCCGAAACCCGATGCCGAGCACGCCCAGACCACCCGTCGTCATGTCCAACTCATCGTACGAAGTCGCAAAAAACCCGATACCGCCGCTAAGCAACAACGCCGGCGAGGCGTTATCGCGGGCAAATACCTGCACGATGCGCGCGTTCGCCGCGAAAAACCGGGCGTCCACGCTGCCGGGGATGCCAAGCGCATCGCTCTCAAGTGCGTTGGGCGCCAGCGCGATGTCCGCCTCGATGCCGATCGCCTCGCCAAACCAATACGTCAGCTTGCCGCCAAACAGAAGGTCGACCTGGTGTTTCGCCGCCGGCGCGCCGGTGGCCAGGGCGCCGGCCTTCACGACATCGTTCATCGGAACGAGCGCGCCTACAAACGGCGTGAGGTCCAGCCGGCCCCGATAGTCCTGCGCGATCGCGGGAGCCGTGGCGCTGAAGAGAACCGCGCAGAGAATCAGGATGTTTTTCATAGGTTAGCTCATTCTTCGTACGGGCGCACGCCGCATCGAGCAGCTTCCAACGGCGGTTATCGGGTAATGATCATACGCCGCGTGGCGCGGAAGTCGTTCGATTCCAATACATAGAAATACATGCCGCTCGCTGCCGCTTCCCCGCCGTCCCCGCGGCCGTCCCACGTTACGCGATGCAAGCCAGCCTCCTGAGACTGGCCGACCAGCAAACGCACACGCTGGCCCAGGACGTTGTACACCTCGATCCGCACGGGGCCGGCCTCCGGCAGGGCGTACTCGATCGTCGTCCGCTCCGCAAACGGGTTCGGGTAACTCTGCAACAACCGGTACTCGGTCGGCGCCACCTCGAGGCGCGCTTTCTCCAGGAATGCGGCGTCCCCGACGAGCAGCTGGTAGCGAGAATAGTCGACCGTGGGCTCGAGGCGGATCGTGGATGTCGCCTTGAGGTCGTACGTACGCCCCAACACCGGGTCGATCAGCAGCGCGCCGGCGCCGATCCAGGCATCCAGTCCTTGCACGGCAAGCCGCACGGACTCGCCAGGGACGGCCTTGACTTCGACTTCAAACGACTGGCCCTCGCCCAGCTCGGCCCGTGCATCCTGCGCGAGGTATGGGTACCGGGTATCCAGCCCCTCGTTCACCAGTGTCACCCGGGTGCGCTCGAAGTAAGCCGGCGGCACAAACCGGTCAAATGCATCCGTCGCGTCGCCTGCCGCTTCGTGCACGCCCACCCGCACCGACGACAGGGTCGTCTCCCGTCCCTCGACCTCCCCGAGCAGGGCAAGATCGAGATGTTGCGTCAGATCGGGCCGGACGGCTGTCGAAGCGCCCGGCGTTACGCGCAGGTCACACGGCATGGCCAGCTGTGGCAGGTTGGTACGGTTGAAGAAGTAGTAGCCATTGTACGGTTCCATGAGATCGACCGACTCGTACTGCTGGCCGGTCCAGTCCCACAGGTCGTCGCCGGCGACGAGGCCGTTCGCCTCCCGGATCGCCTGCCAGCTCACCGGGAAGTCGTACGGATTGCCGATCATCGTCCAGCGCGCATCACTCTCCGAAGCGCCCTGGTTCAGGGGAATGCCGAAGAAGGACGACGTCGGTTGATCCAGTGGCACGGATGCGACATTTTGCTGCGGCACCGTCCAGGCGCTCGAACTGATCGCCCAGTAGCCCACCCCCGGCTCGAACTGAAACTCCGCCGCATTCTGACCGGGTTCGTACTGAACGAGATAGGTGGGATACGACGCTACCTCGCTGTTGTCGCGAAACACGCGCCAGTCGGTCCCCTCATCCTGGCCCGGGAACGTAGCCGGCAGCGCCAGATCCTGCGCCTGGCCCGGTACGCTCACCATCCGGAAGTCGCCGGACTCAGTCGCCTTCGGATACGTCAGCGTATGCGCGAGACTGATCGTCGCCGGCCAGCGCGAGAAGGAGCGGAAATCGGACGGCACGCCGGCCACACCGGCCACGCTGTTGAAGCCGATCACGCGCCAGTAGTATACCTGATCCTCGTTTAATGTGGCCAGAGCTGCCGCGAAAGGCGGGCCAGTCACGGTCTGACGCACCGGGTTGGTGAAGCCGGGGCTGATGTCGATCTCAACGATGTACTGGTCGGCCGAGGGCAGCTCGGCCCAGGTCAGCGGGAATTCGGCCAGCACACTACACGCCCCATCCGGGGTGCCGAGGGTCGGGGCGCCGCCATCTACCGTCACGACAAAGCGCGTGGAGTCCGTCAACAGCGCCGGGTCGCCCGCCGGCCTGTCATCCACATATAGTGTTACCGATGGGGTAGCGCCAACAAGCGCGCCGCCGGGCGTCCAGCTGAATTCGCCGGTTGACGGGTCGACACTCATCCCGAGTGCCACTGACGCGGCGTCCAGGCGGTAGGCCAGGGTATTTTCGGGGAGATCGGAATCGGTGGCGGTTGCCTGAACCGTGAGTGTTTGCAGCGTGATAGCGGTCTGGTCGGTAATATCGGTCAGCGCGGGGGCAACATTCACTTCATTGACCACTACCGTGAAGGTGGTCTCCGTAAACAATGCGAAGGGACTATCGTCCGTGGCGCGGAGGGTGACTTCATACGAGCCGGGGCCCTGCGCTTCGGTCGGCGTCCAGGAAATCGTGGCGCTGGTGGAATCGACGCCGGCGATGGTCATGCCAAGCGCGAGCGAGGCGGCGTCGAGCGTAAAGGTGAGGCTGTCCGGCGGCGTGTCGCCCTCGGCGCCGGTCGCGGTCAGCGCGAAGGCGACGCCTTCATCCACGACCTGGTCCGCGATGGCGTCAAGGACCGGCGGGATGCCGGACTCACCGACCTGCACCGAAATCGTCTCGGAGGCGGAGAGGGCCTGATTGCCATCATCGGTCACGGTGACGGTGACCGGATACACGCCCGGGTCGAACGACTCGTCGGGCGTCCAGCTGAACACCCCGGTCACGGGATCGATCGTCATCCCGAGCGCGAGGGCGTCGGGGTCGAGGCTGTACGTGAGGGTGTTTGCCGGCACGTCCTCGTCGGTCGCCACGGCGGTAAACGTCAGTTCCGTATTGGCCGCTACCTGTTGATCGCCGATCGGCGCCAGCACCGGCGCGGCGTTTACCTCACCCACATGGACGTCGAAGGAGATGGATGAAATAACGCCATCTACCGTCGCCACCTCGATCGTGACGGTGTAGACGCCCGGGCCCTGCGCCTCGGTAGGCGTCCACGCGAAGGCGCCCGTCGCCGGGTCGATGGTCATGCCCAGCACGAGGGACGCGGGGTCGAGGGTGAAGGCGAGGGCGCCGCCGAGCGGGTCGGACGCCGGCGCGGTGAACGCGAGCTCCTGCAGCTCATCCACAAACTGGGTATCGATAGGTCCAACTGTCGGCCTCAGGTCGATCGTGAACTCCCACACGTCGCTCCACGGCCCTTCGCCCTCATTATTGCGGGCACGGACGCGCCAGTAATAGGTGAAGGTGCGCGCCGTGTCGGCAACGGCCAGCAAATCGGCGCCGGGGAGTTCGAAGAACGGATCGTCCAGCGCGCGCGAGCGGAACGGCAGCGGTTCCTGCCCTTCTACATCGGGCGTGGTAAACACCTGGGCCTCGTAAGTGCCCACGCCGGCCACCTCACCCCATTCCAGTTGAACGGGCGGAGTCAGCGAAAAAAGGGTGTCTTGATCGGCGGGCAGAGCCAGGGCCGGCGGATCTGCCGGGGGCTGCCCCACCTGTGCAGCAGCGAGCGTCGCGGGCGCAAGCAGCGCCAGCAAACAGGCTTTCCAGAAGCGAGAAACGTGCGTTCGCGTAGGCATCGGCACAGACTAGATAGGGTTATACTCGGGTTACTCGGGACGAGGCGGGGGCAGGAACGGTGCACCTCCACTACCCGTCCGGGGGAAAATGAAGGCGGCGGCGACGCCGGCGGCAGCTGGAAGCAGGAAATACGGCCAGCGCGTGCGTTTTTTCTTGAGTGTGAGCACGGGCGCCATGTCGGGCGGCATGGCATCCATATCCCACACGAACGTGTACGCCCCGGGCACAATACCTTTACCCAGGCACGCGCCATCGCTTTCAACACATTGCGGCGCCACCGGCGTGGCCACACGGGCGCCGCCGGCATCCCGGAAGCCGAAATCCACCGTGTAGCGCCGGCTCTTGCCCTCGCGATCGGCCACATCGTAGCGCACGATCAGCGATTCCCCCTCGCGCGTCAACACAGCATCAATGTCGGCCGTCGTGGTCTCGTTGCGGATGTACAACGGCGCCAGCGCAATATCCAACCGGGTGGGCGCCTGATCGTCGATGACCGCCGAAATAGGTTCCGAAGGGATCATCATCACACATTCTTCCGGCGTCTCCGTCGGCAGACACGCGGTATTTCGCGCCGTAACGACGTACGGCGGGCGGTCGGTGCCGGTAACCTCCAGCAGGGTGGAGATCGGCGCCACGCCGATCGGGTCCCCGTTAACCAGCACTTCGGAGCCCGTGGGGGTGGTTGTCACGTCGAGCGTCCCCTTGAGGCGCTCAAGGGTGATGTCCACCACCGCCGGCTGATCGGGAGTTGTCAGGATGACGGTGCGCTCAACCGGCACATAATGCAGTCGCGAAAACGCCACGGTCACCTGGCGCTGGTCCGGCTGCCCGGGCACGGGTTGTAGCTGCCCCACCGCCACCACGCGGATATCGCCGCTGCGGTAGTCGGACTGCGCCACCCCGTTCAGGCTGAGCGCGGCATTCGACGGATCCGAGGAGATCTGGATCCGGCCGGCAAGGGGCGTCAACTCGACGATGATGGTGTCGCGCTGTACGACCTGCTCCGGCGTGACGCGGATCTCCTGCGCCTCGAACCACGCCCCGCCGATGCGGATATAGTGGTACTGCTGGGAGACGTTTACAAAATCATGCGGCGTGGCCAGCCCGACCGCCAGGCCGTCCATCTCGGTGATGGCCGCGAGCGACGGGATGCTGACGACGGCGAACGAACCCCGGCCGGCCCGGCGCAACTCGATCATCCCATCATCCACCAATTCGATGTCCAGCGAGATGTAATCGGTATCCAGATACCCGCGGGGGGTAAACATGAAGTGCTGCAAAAACGTCGCGTGGTACCGATTCGGCATCAACTGGTTGCTGGCGTCCGTCTGTGGATAGATGCGAATCTGCTCGAATGTCACTTCGGGCTCGCGCTGAGACTGCACGGCTCGCGTAAACGCGTCGGCGTACTGGCTCGCGGGGTATCGTTTTTCGGAGGCCCGGCCGGACTCCGACAATTTCGAGACGACGACAAACGCGTCGGCCAGCTCCGTGCGCAGACTCTGGTTGATCGCCTGCGCCCCGTCCTGAGCGTAAGCGGACTCCAGATCGAGCACCATATCCAGCACCTGCAACCGCGCCGCGGCGTCCGGCATGCCCTGGAACTCGCTTCTCAACGCCTCCCGCTCCAGGTTGCGCGCCGCGCTGTCGACAATCGCCACATCGGTTATTTTACCCGTGGCATCCAGGGTGAAAGCGAGCTGCGGCTGCCGTTCGACACCGTCCGTTAGCGATAACACATGGATCCCGCGCACCTCGTACACCCGGTCATCGGTCAGATGGGGCACCAGAAGGGCGCGATACAGCGGCTGGCGGGTCCGGTACTTGCCCATCGCTTCATCCACCACCTTTTGTGCGGCGTCCACGGTGATGTAGGTCGTCCGCTGGTACTTCTGCTGGTCGATCGCGGTGAGCACCTCCGAGAGGTTGCATTCGACCGTTTTTTGCATCTCCGCGTACGCCGGCCCGAGCGGGAACAGCCGGACATTGACAGCGAACGGCCCGAGACATTCATCCTGCGCGACGACGGGGCGCGGCGCCGCCAGCAGGGCGACGACCAGAGCGCTCAGGGCGATCGACCGCCAGTGCGACATCTTCGATACCATACGATTCATGGTGAGTGGGGGAATACTATCAGGCAGAGCCGGCGAACAGTGAGGCCGCCGTTATTTCATGAGAATCATCGGACGTACCTGCACGCCGGCTTCGGTCTCGAGCCGGTACAGGTAAAGCCCGCTCGCCAGGTCGCCAGCCTGGAATTCGACATCATACACGCCGGCTTCCAGCGCCCCGTCGATCAACACCCGCACCTCCCGGCCGACAGCATCAAACACGCGAAGGCGGATGGACTGGGCATCGGCGAGGGCGAATCGGATCGTGGTGGTGGGATTAAACGGATTCGGGTAGTTGGTGAGTACACGGGGCGGCGGGGCCGAGCCGGCGGGGGAGTTGACGATGGTAAACGAAAGCGTCAGCGGCCCATAGGCCCGGCCGGCGCTGGGCGTGTCGTTGTCGTACGGCGTTCCCAACAGGCTATACACGCCGTTTAATGGCGCCGGCCAGACGCCGTAGTTGGGGATGTTGGGCGGGTCGACGTCGATCGACGTATCGTTGCCCTGGACGGCCTGGTTAAAATCGCCGTACAGCGAATACGGCCTGGCGCGTTCGGTAGACGTGCGCACCATCGTCCCGTCGACCGTCAACACGAATTTGACGCTCTCCAGGATGTCCCGCGGGTCCCGGGTGTTGGCCCGGATGTTCAACGCACCGGGTAACACGGCCAGATTCAGCTCGGAGCCCTCGGGGATCGGGTCGAAACCGGGCACGACCTCTTCGGTCGTGGCATTGATGAGCGTGTAGCTCTCGATCCGCGGCCCGATAACGGTGAACGCTATCGTCGCCCCCTGAAACGCCTCGCCCTGTCCGCCGGCGCCGGCGAATGGGGTGCCCGCCAGCGTATAGGCGCCCACTTCCAGGGTCCCCGGTGCAAAGTCACCGCCGGCATCTCCGTACAAACTGTACGGCGCATCGTCGTCCGTGGCGGCGGCGCCCCCCGTGGCCCCCCCATCCGACCGGGCCAGCGCCAAGGTCACGCTGCCGATCACGCCGTCGGGGTCGATGGTGTTCGCCCGCAACGCGAGGTTCAGCGGCAGCTCGGTGAGATCGAGCACGGCGCCGTCGGCAATCGGGTCAAAGCCGGGGATGGGGAGGTCCGTGTCCGCATCGATCAGCGTGAAGCCACCGACAGCCGGGTTCAGCGGAGCGCCTACAACGGTGAAGGCGACGACGGCGGAATCGCCTGCGGCGCCTGTTCCTCCGGGGCCGGCGTACGGAACGGCCTCCAGGATATACGCCCCGCCGGCGAGGTCAAACGGCGTGAAGTCGCCATCCGTATCCCCGAGGGCCGCGAACGGCTTGAGGTCGTCTACAGACACACTCACGGTATCCCCGGTCGCCTGGTTGATCAGGATAAACGACACGCTCCGGGCGCACCCGTCGGTGTTGAGCGCCGCGTTGAAGTTGGGGCGCGGCGAGCCGACGCTGTCCAGATCAAGCGCCGCCCCCTCCGTCAGGGCGCCCACGATCGCGTCGGCCACGGCGTCGATGTGGGTGAAGAAATCGGCGCCGACATACTCGTCAACCGAAAACGCGCCATCGTCGCCGGAGAAGGTAAGCGTCAGGCTGGCGGCGCCGGTGCCGCGAAAGCGATCGATCACCGCATACACGGGTTCGTCGCTCGTAGCGGTAGCAAACGCCTGTTCCGCTGCAGGCGCGCCGGCAAGCTGGGAGAGATCGCCCACGGCGCCGTCCGGAAGCAAGCCGGCGGGGTCCCCCACGACCTGTCCGTTGCGGTCAAACAGATAGAGATCGAAATCCGTCACCGTGCCGTCCTCCGAGGCCCAGGCCAGATCCACCGTCAGCGTGTTTCCAGCAAGGAGTGACGAGGCCAGGGTGTAGTCCTGGTCGGCCGACGGATCGAACTCGGCCTTGCAGAAATCGTGGGCCTCGTCCGGAAACGAAAAGACGACGGCCGGATCGGTATCGACATACGGCGCGGTATAGACGACATCCAGCCGGCTGGCGCTCACGCTCGGCGCCGGCGCCAATCGACGTTTGCCGAGCGAAGGCGCGGAGGCCGCCTTGGCGTCGCGGTTGGCCCGGATCGTGGCCTCGATCCGGGCGCGAGCGACGGCGTCGAGATCGGGCGAGACGCTGCCCGCCTGAATGCGCTGCGACTGCGCGCGGGCGTCCGTCGTGACCACAGCGGGCGCCGCGAGGATGGATAGCAGGACAAAAATAGCCAGCGGAACGGCAGCCGGCTTCGTGGTTGCGCGTTTGGCAAACATCTAGTGATAGAGCTTGGAGTGGCGATCAACGAGGTGTCTTTCGACGACCCGCGCGCCCAGGGCAACGCGGACGAGTAGAAGGCGGCAATCGATGGGAAACCGGGGGACAACAGGAAGATGTGGGTGCTATGCCGGTCTACTCGCTTGCAACAGACGCCGAAAAACCTACCAGATTATCCCAACAAAAAAGCGGAATTCCAAATGTGGCCCGCAGATATTAAGCGGGAGACGTGGCATGTACGGTATCGGCCGGCTCCATGATGGCGGCGACCCGCGCCGTCGCGTCGTCGCGGCGATCATGGCGGAGGAGTTCGAGGATGTCGCTGTCCACCAGTTCGTACCAGCGCGCGCGACGGGTCTCGAAGTCCGGAAACCGTGCCACCATCTCGTGGCGCAGCGCGCCCATCATCTCCAGAAACGTCCCGTATTCCGGGCCAAACGTCTGCTCGAACTGCTGCCTGAGGCGCACGGAGAGCGCCGGCGCGCACCCGCTGGTCGAAATGGTGATCACGAGCGGCCCCCGCCGGATGACCGAGCCGGCGACGAAATTGCAGTACTGCACGTCGTCCATGGCGTTGATGAGGGTTTTCTCCCGATTGGCCTCCTCCCAGATCGGCCGCTTCTCGCTTTCGTATTTACAGGAGACGATCGTCAGAAACGCCCCTGCCAGATCGCCCTCGGCGTAAAATCGGGGCTCCCAACGCACCAGTCCGGCCGCCACGGCCTCTTGGAGGGCCGGCGACAGCGTAGGGTTCACGACGAGCACATCGGCCCCGTGGTCGTGTAACTCAAGCGCTTTTCGCTCGGCCTCGTGATCTCCGCCAAACACGACGCAACGCCGGCCCGACAGGTCGTTCAGCAGGATGGGGTAGACGTTCATGCCGCCTGGGTGTTGAGGTGAATGCCGCACTCGACTTTGCCCATGCCGGCCCAGCGACCCGCGCGCTCGTTTTCGCCGCTCGCCACCGCCCGCGTACAGGGCATGCATCCAATACTGGGATACCCCTGGTCGTGCAGTTCGTTGTAAGGCAGTTCGTTCACACGGATATACGTCCACACATCCTCCGACGTCCAGAACGCGAGCGGATTGATCTTGACCAGCCCGTTCGTCGCGTCCCAATCAATCACCGACGCCCGCGACCGCGTGGCCGCCTGGTCACGGCGGATGCCGGTAATCCAGGCCTCTTTATCCTTGAGAAAAGACCGCAACGGCAGCACTTTACGAAGAAAGCAGCATTGATGGGCATTACGCTCCCACAACGCCGGCCCATGCTCGGCCTCCTGATCCGCCACCGACAGCCCGCCGTGCACGCGCACGAAGTTCACGCCGAGCAACTCGGCAAGCCGGTCCTTCAGGGCGTACGTCTCGGGAAAAAGCAGATCGGTGTCCAGATAAAACACGTCGGCGCCGGGCCGCAGCTGGCTGAGGATGTGTGTAAGCACGATGCCGGACGTGCCGAAGCCGGTTGCCATGGCGACGTCGTCGCCAAAGGTCTCGTAACTCCACTGAAGGATGGCCCTGGGCGAAGCGGATTCGAGGTTCGCCTGCAAGGCTTGAAGCTGTTTCGGTGTCCAGCGAGGGTTTTCCATCTGCCGTGTACTCAGGCGGAGAGTGCTACAATGTGTTCCGAAAAAGGCGTTCTTATGCGATCGATCGAAGGGCTGTCGGCGGCGGTAAACCAGGCCAGGTCGTCGTGCAGGCGGGCCACTTCGCCGATCACGATCGTCGCCGGCCCCTCCAGATTCGCGCACGCGCCGGCGATCGTTTCCAGCGTGGCGCGCACGGTTTCCTGACGCGCTGTCGTGGCGCAGCTCACGGCCGCAACCGGTAGTTTCGGCGAAATCCCGTGTTCGATCAGTCCCCGGGCAATTTCATCCAGTTTGCCGAGGCCCATCATCACCACCAGCGTGCTCGCTCGCGCGAGTGCGGCCCAGTCCTGCATGTCGTCCGGCCGGCACGTGTGACCGGTCACGACGGTGAATCCGCGGGCGAGGGCTCGGTGGGTGACGGGGATTCCGGCGTACGCCGGCGCCGCGATCGCGCTGGAGATGCCGGGGATCACCTCGAAAGGTATCCCGGCCTCGCGCAAGGCGAAGGCCTCCTCCCCCCCCCGGCCAAACACGAACGGGTCGCCACCCTTCAGTCGCACCACGCGTTCGTGACGTCTCGCAAGCTGGATCAACAGATCCTGGATCTCTTCCTGTTCGATCGAAACGCTGCCCGGCGCCTTGCCGGCGTAAAAACGCTCGGCGCCCGGAGACGCTTCGTCGATCAAGGAAGGATGCACCAGCCGGTCGAATACAAGGGCGTCCGCCGTACGGATGGCGTTCAGTCCTTTCACGGTGATCAGGCCCGGATCGCCCGGCCCGGCACCTACGAGGTAAACCGTACCGGATCGTTTATGCGATCTCATGCTGGCCCTCGGTCTGTGCCGTGACAGCGGAATCCACGCCTTCGACCCCGAGCGCCTCATAGGCACGGATGTCCTTTATGCCGGCCATCGTCACCTGAAGGCTTAGCGACGCACGCGGATCGGCGATGGTCCGCGCCACATGCGGCGCCTGCACGCCGGCCGACAGGAATATCCTGCTCAGGGCCTTCGCCACCCGCCACAGGTTCGCGTCGTCGTTCGGGTAATGCAGGGGATCCACAATCACCAACTCAAACGAGCCGGCGCCGATGTAGTCGGTTCCGAGCCCCATATCTTCCACCAGCCATCGCGCTCCCTTCGCCGCCGCACCTACGGCCTGACGAATCGCACCAGACAACGAGTCGGACGGGCTCCGCTTACGCACATACCGCAGACCCACCCGGCCCCCGGCGGTGTCGACGGCGTAGTCCGCCTCATGACCCACCAGGACGATGCCCGGGCCGTGATGCACATGCCGGTAATCGGCCACGTCGAGCAACAATTCGCCGGTCCGGCCGACCTGGATCCAGCGGTGAAACACCGGCACGACGCTCGCCAGGGAAACCGCTGGCGGCAACTCTATGAGAAATCGGGCTTGAATACGATGGGGTTGCATGCTCCTCTCTGTTTAGGCCCTAGGGGGCAGAACGGGCGGGCGGCGGGCCGCCGGCGTGGCGGCAACCAGCGCGGGAGCCGGGCTCGCCGGCCCCTGCATGCGCATGTCGCACGCGTGCGCCGCCTCGATGAATAACTGGGCCTCTTCGATGCGCTGACGCGCCGTGTCCTGGTCGATCGGTTCCTCGAGAGGCGTCCAACCCGTCAGGTACCGCGCGAATTTGGCCCCGGCAAACGGATCAAAAAACAGCTCATTTGCGACAAAATGCTCTTCGAATGCCGGCACGATCGTATCCGCTGTCTCGCCAATCGCGACATTCTTCGACCGCAACAGCCCGCGCGCGCCCAGCAGCATCGCCCGATGCGCGCGTCGGACGGCGTCCGCCAACTCGCCCCGCTCCAGCGAGAGCTGCGCCTCGAAGGCTTCGGATTCGGCCCGGGCGACTTCGAGGGCAAATAGGGAAACGACTTCGCCGGCGCACTCGCCAATCCCGAGGTCGTTCAGGGTGTACACTCGAGGATCGCCCCAGTCCGAGAAAAATTCGGGCTGCGTCGCGAAGTCGGGCGTCACCATGAAGGGCTCGATCAACCCGCGCGCGCCTTGCTTCCCGAGACGTGTCACCCAGCTCTGGAACGACTCTCCGTTCTGGCGCTCGGCGTCGTAGCGGTGGGCCACGGCGTCCACGACCTCCGGCGCCAGCCGCGCCGGCACGGCGCCTACGGCCATGCCATAACTGCCGGCGTTATCGCCCCACTGTCCGCCCAGCACCACCTGGAAGTGCGGCACTTTGTAAGTGCCTACCTTTCGGCTGTTGCCAAAAAACCCGATATCCGCCACGTGATGCTGCCCGCACGAGTTGAAGCAGCCGCTGATTTTGATATTCAAGTCCTGCACACTCTCCGGCAATTCGGTCCACCGCGCCTCGAGGCGACGCATCAACTCGCCGGCGAGCCCGCGCGACGAGGCGATGCCGAGCTTGCAGGTATCCGTACCCGGACACGAGGTGATATCCACAATCCCGTTCGCGCCGGCCTGGCCCAGGCCGGCCGCCGTAAGCGCCTCGAATACGGCCGGCAGGTCGCCGTTCGGGATGTACCGAAGGACGATGTTTTGGTCGACGGTCGTCCGCGCGTTTTCGCCGGCAAAGCGGCGCGAGATGTCCGCCAGCTGGATCATCTGCGGCGCCGTGAGGTCCCCCAACGGTAGCCGAATCGTCACCACCGAATACCCCGGCTGACGCTGTGCGTAGACGTTGGTCCGCTGCCAGTCCGCAAAGCCGGCGGGAAAAGGACCAGCACCGAGGTCGGACGGCTCGCGGAAGGGGGCGTCGTGGATACCGCGGTATTTTTCGATCAACCCCGTCCAGCGGGCGTCGAACGGCAACTGGGCCATCTCTTCCTCTACGCGCGCCTTGAACACCTCCAGCCCCATCTTCGCCACCAGGAATTTGATGCGGGCCTGGTTGCGGTTTCGCTTTTCGCCATGCCGCGCGAACACCCGCGCGATCGCCTGCGCCAGCGGCAGCAGCCGGCCTTCTTCCACGAACGGAGTGAGGATCTTGGCCTGATACGGAATCGCCCCCAACCCGCCGCCGACATACACGGTAAAGCCGCGCTGCAAGACGCCGTCCATCGTCCGCGTCCGCGCCAGAAGGCCCAGGTCGTGCATCTTCACCAGCCCGCACGCCTCCGCCTCGCACCCAGAAAAGGCGATCTTGAACTTGCGTCCAAAATCCTGGGTGTCGTCGTGCCCCATGAGGAATTCGGTGAGGGCCTGCGCATACCCCGAAATTTCAAACGGCTCGGTGTGGCACACGCCGGCAAGCGGGCAGCCCGTTACATTCCGCACCGCATTGCCGCAGGCCTCTTTGGTAGTGATGCCGACAGCCGCAAGCCGACGCATGAGGTCCGGCGTGTCCTCGATATGCACGAAATGGAGTTGGATATCCTGCCGGGTAGTGACATGCAGGATTCCGTCCGCATAGGCGTCCGCTACCTGCGCCAGGGCCTCCATCTGCGCCGGCGTCATGCGGCCGTAGGGCAATTTGATGCGCTGCATGCCCGGGGCATCCCACAGGGTGCCGGGGCCTTTGGTGAAGGCCTGCGGGAATGCGAGTTCACGCGATTCCGTGCCGTCGTGCCGCTGACCATTGTCGTAGCGCTGGCCATAAATCCCCCACCGGAGCCGGGTTTCGGCAAATACCTTTTCATCGACTTTCCCGAGCCGGCGCAGTGCCATCTGGCCTTCAAACAGGTCGATCTCTCCGGCAGCGCTCGGGTCGATCCGGGGCTCAAGCGTGCTTTTCCAGGTCCGTAATTCCATCTATGGGGTCGTTTGATGTGCAGGAAGGGCAAAAAAAATGCTCACGGCCTGCGGGTCGTGAGCGTCGTAGACAGCTATCGAATCGGATTCGATATCATCCCAGAAAACGCCACGCCCGTTGCGCTAGAGCCCTGCGCGCAGGAGCCATGTGCTGCGTCGCCATACAACAACAACACATTCCATTGGCGGCGGTCTGAGCGTTCGAGACGAACATGCGTTTATCAGGGATGAGTAGGGGTGAAATCTCTTGGTGCGCCGAATATAGACGGGTACTTCTTCCAATGGCAATGCCTTGCCGGGCCGGGAGCGCTTCCGAAACGGGCCGGCAAGCACATTCTACAAGACGGTAACAGATAAAAACATGTAAATACAAGGCATAACGGGTGCACGGTCAGCGTATGATTTTGCCCCGGCGTCAGGATGGTAAAACCAAAAAAACGCCCGTATCCTGGAGAGAATACGGGCGTCGGGAATCGTTTATTCTGGAAGAAATCCCCGAGGGGAAATACCGACCGCCAGCGTCAACACCAATGAGAAACGTATCGGTATCGACGCCGGCTTCGTGCCTGGGCCAGCAACGGTATGCCAGAAAAACGTGTGCGGGGCCAAGATAACGGCGCGCTTCGGAAGCAATCAATCCACCCCCCGAAAATGGGAGCGCTTCCAGCTCCATCGCATACAAGTTTGTCACATTATTCGCCCGAACCAGGATCAAGGACGCAGCGGGGCCAACGGGGTAGACGCCGGCCAGCTGTCGTATATTCGCCCTGCGCCCATCCGATTACGAACCTATAGACATGATCGCTCGCATCCTCCTCGCGATTTCGTGCGCCATGCTGAGTACGAACGCCCTCGCACAGTCAATCACACAGTCAACCGCATCGTCGCCTACCGGGTCGACTCCTTCGCTTTCGATCCCCATGATCATGCAGGATCAGGACACATGGGTGGGCGCTTCCCCCGGCCAGCCATTCTGGACGGTAGATGGCGAGGATCTCTTTGTGATGTGGAATCCCATGGGCTCGTTGCCGGCGGACTCGCTCTTTGTGCTCCACCGCGGCCAGCAGGAATTCGCCCAGGCCTCGCCGGAACGGCGCCGTACGCTGCCCCCCCGCTTCTCGGGCTGGCACCACGGCGAACACCGCTACGATGCCACCTGGAATCGCATCGTCTATGCCGACGGAGGCGATCTGTACCTCTACGATCGCGCGGCAACGACCACGCATCGGCTCACGCAGACCCGCAGCGTCGAGTCCGAGCCCCGGCTCACTCCCGATGGCCTCGCCATCCGGTTCGCCGAAAACGACAACCTGTACCGGCTGACGCTCGCTACCGGCGCGCAGACACAGCTCACGGATCTCCGCCCCGGCTCGGAGCCGCCAAAGAACGCGTCTGAAGACGACTTCCTGACGGAGCAGCAACAGGCCCTCTTCGCCTACATTCGTGAAGATGCGGCCGAACGCGAAGCCCGCGAGGCCGCACGCCGACGTGAAGAAGCGGCGCGCCGTTACCCTCCGGTCTTCTACACAGGCAATCAAAGTGTGCGGGATCTGCAGATCGATCCCACGGAGCGCTTCGTCACCTTTAGCCTCTGGGAATCCGACGCACCGCCCCGAACATCCGTGATGAACTTCGTAACGGAATCCGGACATGCCGAGGAGCTCTCCGCCCGATCAAAGGTCGGCGAGACAACTCTGCCCGGAGCGTTCTACGTCCAGGATCTCACGCGCGACACCACCTACCGGGTCGATCTGCACCAACTACCCGGCGCCTACGACCTGCCGGCATACCGACGCGCCGAAGGGGCCGCGCTCGACTCCGCCGCTGCGAAGCGCAGCCTGTACCCCTCCTGGGCGACCTGGAGCGGGGATGGCCGGTACGCGGTCATGGAGATCCGCGCTTCAGACAATAAAGACCGCTGGATCGCTCGCCTTCACCCGGAAACCGGCATGCTTTCCGTGCTCGATCGACAGACGGATGACGCCTGGATCGCCGGCCCCGGCATCCAGACCCACGGCTGGCTCACCGACAATCGACACCTCTTTTTCCAGTCCGAACGCACCGGGTATAGCCACCTGTACACCGTCGATGTCGAAACAGGAACCATTGAAGCCCTCACCGCCGGCACATTCGAGGTCTTCAACCCGATGCTGTCGCGCGATGGGACCACCTGGTTCTTCACCTCCAGCGAAGGCACCCCCTTCGAGCGCCACTTCTATACGATGCCTGCCGGCGGCGGTACGCGAACCCGGCTCACGACGATACCCGGAAACAACGAGGTCGCTCTCGCGCCCGACGAACGCACCCTCGCCATCCGGCATTCCTACAGCAACAAACCGCCGGAAATCTACCTCACGACCCCGGGCGCCGACGCACGCCCCATCACCCGGTCCACCACCGAAGCCTGGAAGGTCTACCCCTGGCGCGACCCCGAGATCATTCACATCGACGCTTCCGATGGCGCCCGCGTCCCCGCCCGCATCTATCGCCCCGAACAACCCAACGGCGGCGCCGTGCTGTTTGTCCACGGCGCCGGCTACCTCCAGAACGTACACCGCTGGTGGAGCAGCTACCAGCGCGAATACATGTTCCACAATCTGCTCGCCGACCACGGCTATCTGGTACTAGATGTCGATTACCGGGGCTCCGCCGGCTACGGACGCAACTGGCGTACGGCCATTTACCGCCATATGGGCGGGCGCGACCTGCAAGACTTCGTTGACGCCTCCCGCTACGCCCAATCCGCCCATGGCATCGATCCCGAACGGGTGTTCATCTACGGCGGATCGTACGGGGGCTTCATCACACTCATGGCCCTGTTCACGGAACCCGAACACTTCGGGGGCGGCGCCGCCCTGCGAAGCGTCACGGATTGGGCCCACTACAACCACCCCTATACCGCCAACATCCTGAATACGCCGGCTACCGACTCCCTGGCGTACGCCCGCTCCTCACCCATCTACTTCGCCGAGGGCCTCGCGGACCCCCTCCTCATCGCCCACGGCATGGTGGATACCAACGTCCATTTTCAGGATGTCGTACGCCTCGCGCAACGCCTCATCGAGCTGGGAAAAACGGGGTGGGAAATGGCCGTCTACCCGGTAGAAAACCACGGATTTACGGAGCCGGCCAGCTGGACGGATGAGTACCGGCGCATCCTCGAACTCATTGAAGAATCGGTGGGTCCCCAGGCCCATCCACCCGCACATTCAAACGGCAGTAACGACAACTGAACGGCCTTATAGGAGAGATTTCCTCCCCGATGTGATTGCCGCGCAATAGAAAAGCGAACGAATCTAAAGTAAATTAGTTAGTACAAGGCACAACGACGTGAGAAGGCGCTTCATGAATCGAACCTCAACAGGATATCTGTGGATGCTCGCCGGCATTCTGCTGGCCGGATGCAGCACGGAAGGGTGTGACACCAATCGATTGACCACGCTCTTCAGTGGCACCGCCGCCGACGGCACGCTGCTGCCCTACCAGATCGAAGGCGTGAAGCGGGATTTTTGCTCGAAATTCCGGGGCGTCGAGACCTTTTATGCCGGCCAGACCAGCAGCAGTCCACCCGTGGAAGGTGAAAACACGAACCTGCCGGCCTTGCTCCAACCCTACCTCCGGGTGACCATCAACGGCCAGTCCGCCGAGATGAACGCCCTCATGCTGGACACCATGCGGCGGTACCTCAGCGCAATCGATTGGCCGGGATCGACCGATTGCCACGGCGTGCTCGTCCTCTCGGAGAACTCGTTGCTGCTCGAGTTCCCCAACACTGTCGTCTCACGCTCCCCCGCGCGACGCGGGATAGTTACCCTCGAAATTGTCTCGATCTCGTCGGCCTGGCAAAAAGGGCCGGACCGTGTCTGGCGTCTCCTCCAGGTGCATATGTCAGAGGGAACACGCGACGTGCCTGAAGACCAGGCGCCGGCGGTCGCAAGCGACGCGGAAGGCGCGGCCGAGTCAGGAGCATTCGGGGGAGGAAAGCCACGGACCGGCAAGATGGGATGGTAATATGCGCCCGTTTTCGATGATAGCCCTGTTCCTGCTCCTGGCCTCCGGTTGCGGACAGACGTATTCCTGCAACACCAACCCTATCCTCATCGGTACCCGCTCCGAAACGGATACGCGGGAGGCCGTGCTGAACGCCTCCGGCCGGTTTATCCAGGCGCTCATGACCCAGAATGCCAGCGGGCTCCGCCCGCTCATCAGCGAACAGGAGTCGTTTCAGGCCGTCGCCGGCGGTGATGTCCTCGGGCCTGCCCCCTTCCTGCAAGCCGTGGAGCAAGGACGTTTCCCGATTCCTTCGGACCGGGCGGAAATGACCCTGCCGGAATTTGTGCTAGACCCCAGTGGCAATGCCATCGTCACATACCGCGGCCAGGGCGAGCTCATTGCAGACGGCAAACGACTGCGAGCCGGCGGGTTTGCCTTCCGTACGATATGGCGAAACGAAGGTGGAACATGGCGTCTTATCCGTATCGAGCAGAGCATGGAGGGGAAACGCAGCGGCACAATCGGATGGTGATGGCGCCTTCGAGACGCTCCAAGCCAAAGTCCGAAAGAAAAAGGTCAGAAAAAGGGCAGGCAAAAAAAGAGGGAGATGAAGCCAGGCCTCATCTCCCTCTTTCAATTTGAGCGGAGTGTTTACTCTGCCGGCACCAACTTCCCGAACTCGTCCCGCTTGAGCACCGCCCCGTTGGCCAGGATGACTCGCTCCGCATTTCCGTTCGGACCCGTCACCTTGATGGTCACGGCCTCGATCTTCTCCGGCAGCAGATTCCCCATATCGTCCACCTGCCCGCCATTCTGGATACCGAACGAGAACTCGGTAATGCCCGATCCGCCGAAGAGTACGTCGCTCAAGGTGACGTCCGTGTTGCCAAAGGTGGCCACATTTTCCCCGCTGGCGCGGACGGTGATCGTTGTGCCGGCCGCCAGCGGATTCTGATTTACGTCGTACACAAAGAACTGATAGGCGCGACTGATGACAAGCGCTCCCTGGGACGGCGGGACGAAGATATTGGCCGCTCCCGAGCAGAGGAACACCGCATCATCCGAGATCTGCTGCTGGTTCCGGTCGGCCGTCGTTGCCGTTACCGTCCCGTAGCCCGGGCCAAACGTCGCATGATCAGGCAGGGGTGCGCCAGACACCTTGGTCACACCCACCACGCCAAGCGCATCCGTCTGCGCCGAGCCCTGGATGACGCCGCCTGTCGTCGTGAAGTACACCGAGGTGCCTGGCCTCACCGGGTTGCCGTATTGATCGCCCACGACCCCGACCACGCGGGACTGGAAGTTGATGATCGCCCAGCAGGCTTCGTTCAGCGTCATGCCGATCGAGAAATGATCGTCGTCCGGCAACCCGCCGTGCACCGTCAGGTTGACCGGCAACGAACGGATCGTGCGGCCGCCGATGCTGGCCGTGGCGACCAGCTGAATCACGCCGGCAATCGTACCGCTGGACACATTGGTGCGGACAACGCCATCGTTGTTCGTAACGCCAGACTCGGGGAAGATGAATGCGCCACCCCCGGGGTCCACGCCAAATGAAAAGTTGATCGTGGCCGCATTATCCAGGTTGATGGGCCGGCCCAACGAGTCCGTCATCTGGAACACTACCTCCGCCACTTCCTCAGAACCGCTCTCACGTACGCCGATTACATCGGTCGTTTGTGACAACAGCAATATATTGGATCCCCGACCGGAGACGCGCCCGCCCTGATCGGTGCCCGACGACGTGGGCGACATCCGTATCGTGGCGACATCGATCGTCCGGTTGGCAACCGCCAGCACGCTCGTCGTTGTGTTGGAATACCCGCTCTTCGTGGCCAGGATCGACACGTTCATCGTGCTATCGATCTCGACTTCGACACTGAACCGCCCGGAGGCGTCGGTCTCCGATAGCAGGTTCTGCGGCTGGATCTGGAGAAACGCTCCAACGACCGGCTCGCTTGTAACGGCATCAACGACAAGGCCATTGAGCGTCACTACGCCGGCGTCTTCACTTCCACCGAATACATCGCACCCCGCGCCAACAATCAGCAGGGCTACGATCAACGTCGTAAACAGGACAGTATTTCTCATCAATAGGTACCTCAAAAATCGCCTTTCGCGTTCAACCAATAAACTGCTTGTGGGACGGGCCAGGCCGATCAATGCGTCGGCTCAATCATGAGATCAGCTTCGCTACGCCCGGGCGCTTCGCTGGCGTTCCTCTTACCTGTCGTCACGGTTTCTGGATCAACATAAATACGGCGTACAAACCTTGCACGAAGCATCTTGTTCGCCGCACAGGCGCCCGGCGCCTTGCCTCGCATCTGGAAGCCTCCAAAATCCATCAATAACAATGCCGAACCCCCGGCTTCGATCCGGATCGGGACAAGATTCACAGGCCGCCGGCCGTTTCCCGAATCAGACGCCACGCCGTCTCCACATGATCGATCGTGGTGTGCGTCTGGCCGACGCACAACCGCAACGTGTACTTCCTGTCCAGCCGGGTATGGGTCAGGTAGATCTTGCCGCTCGCATTCAACGCTTCGAGCAAGCGCTGATTCAGCGTGTCCCCACCCTTAAGGCGAAAACAAACCAGATTGAGGGGCGCCGGCGCCGCCAGCTCGAAGGCGTCGTCCGCCTCGACCCACCCGGCAAACGCCCGGGCGGCGTCCACGTGCCCACGCACGTACGCGCGCAGCCCCTCGGTGCCGTAATAACGCAGCACAAACCACAACTTCAGGGCCCTAAAACGCCGGCCCAGCTGGATGTGCCAGTCGCGATAATCAATCACCTGCCCCGTTGCCGACGCCTGGTTGCGCAAATACTCGGGTAAGATTGAGAAGGTGTCGATCAGGGCGCTCCGATCCCGCACAAAAAAGGCCGAACAGTCGAAGTTCGTAAGCATCCACTTGTGGGGATTAAAGCAGTAACTGTCCGCCAGCTCCAGGCCGACATGTATCCACCGAAACTCGGGGCACAGGGCCGCCGTGCCGGCCATCGCGGCATCAACATGGAACCAGATGCCCTCGCGACGGCAAATCGCACCTATCGCTGGTACCGGATCGATCGCGGTGCTGGAAGTGGTGCCCACCGACGCCGCCACGAAACAGGGCGTAAAGCCGGCCGCCCGGTCCTCCGCGATCTGTGCCTCCAGCACATCCGGCCGCATCGCAAACGTGCCGTCCACCTCGATCAACCGGACCTGCGCCCGCCCGATGCCGGCGATCTTAGCCGCCTTCTCGATCGAAGAATGGGCGTGGCGCGAGGTATATACGGTCAACTTGCCATCACACCCCCGTTCGTTTGTCGCAAAACCGGTCGCCTGTTCTCGGCCCGCCAGCATCGCGCTCAACACGGCGCTCGATGCCGTGTCCTGGATGACACCTCCACCGGCATTGGTCGACAAAAAGGCCGCCGGTAACCCCAGCAACTCCACCAACCAGTCCATCACAAGGGTCTCGAGCTCGGTACAGGCCGGGCTCGTCGCCCACAACATCCCCTGCACTCCAAGACCGGAAGACAGCAAATCTCCCAGGATCGCCGGCCCGGACGCGTTCGCGGGGAAATAGGCGTAGAAGTGAGGCGATTGCCAGTGCGTGATCCCCGGGAGGATTTTTTCGTCGAGGTCCGCCAGCAACCGCTCGAACGGCTCGCCGGCCTCCGGCGCCGCATCCGGCAATCCCGCGCGGATCTCCCCCGGTTTCACCTGCGATAACACGGGAAACGACGCCACCCGCGCCTGGTAATCCGCAATCCAATCAATGACGGCATACCCGTGGGCCCGGAATTCCTCAGGTGTCATGTGGCGTGGCTGTGGCTCTGGCATAACGAACGGAGAAGCAGGTTGCCGACTGGTAGGTGTGCGAGAGATACGCGAAACCGCCGCAAGAAACAACCCACCGCCCGTAACCTGCAATCCTTCGAGTCAGTCGGCTAGCGCCGCCTTCCCTCAGGACAGGCCTGACAACCTGCAACCTATTTCCTCACATGCCCGTCCCCAACCCCGATCCACTTGTACGTGGTCAATTCCGCCAACCCCATCGGCCCGCGTGCATGTAACTTCTGGGTGCTCACGGCCACTTCCGCGCCCAACCCGAACTGCCCGCCATCGTTGAACCGGGTGCTCGCGTTTACGAACACGGCCGATGAGTTGACGGCGTTGACGAACCGGTTCGCGTTGGCGAAATCACGCGTGACGATTGCGTCCGAGTGGTCCATGCTGTGCCGGCGAATATGGGCGATCGCCTCGTCCATCGAATCCACGATCTTGACGCCCAGTACGAGCGACATCCACTCGGTATCGAAGTCCTCCGGCCCGGCCAGACGCGCCTCGTGGCCGGCCTGCTGAAGCATCGCCAGCGCATCCGCCGTGGCGCGTAGCTCGACGCCATGTCGCTTCAGACGCTCGGCCATTTTCGGCAGAAACGCCTCGGCGACCGGCCGATACACCAGCACCGTGTCGAGCGAATTACATACACTCGGCCGGTGGGTCTTGCCGTTTTCGACGATGTCGACTGCCTGTTGAAGGTCGGCGCTTTCGTCGACAAACACATGGCAGATGCCAACGCCGCCTGTAATCACGGGGATGGTGCTCTGCTCTTTACACCGACGATGCAGGCTCGCTCCGCCGCGCGGAATGATCACATCTACAAACTGATCCAGCCGCAGCAGCTGCCCGACCAGTTCGCGATCAGGATTGTCGATGTACTGCACGGCCGTCGCCGGCACGGCCGTCCCAGCCAGCGCCTCCTGGATCACCTGCGCCAGCGCACTATTGCTGTGGATGGTCTCCGTCCCGCCCCTTAAAATCGCCGCGTTGCCGGTTTTGAGGCATAGGGTCGCGATATCGATCGTGACATTGGGCCGCGCCTCGTAGATCACCCCGATCACACCAAGCGGTATCCGCCGCTTCGTCACGCGCAACCCGTTGGGCAACAGCCGGCTCTCGATGTCCGAACCCACGGGGTCCGGCAAGCCGGCCACCTTTCGAGTATCTGCAGCCAGCGCGGCGATCCGCGCCTCGTTCAGCAATAGCCGATCGAGCAGCGCCGCGCTCAGCCCTTTCGCCCGGCCGGCTTCAATGTCGATCGCATTCGCCGCCAGCACCCGCGCCGTGCGAGCCTCAAGCGCATCGGCAATCGCCAGCAACGCGGCATCCTTCTGGGCCGTGGAGAGAACGGTCAGGACGTGACTCGCGTCGCGGGCAAGCGTGCCGGTGTGGATCAGATCGGTCGTTACTTCCATGAATTCGTGGGTCAATCAAACAAGAATCATGTCATCGCGATGGACTGCCGGCCCGTTGGCAAAGCCAAGCTGACGCTGGATATGCTCGGCCTGACACCCCTTGATCGCCGAGAGGTCATCGCTCCCATACCGAACGATGCCGCGTGCCAGCTCTCGCCGACTCCCATCCAGAATAAACACCGCGTCGCCGCGGGCAAACGAGCCCTCGACATCCAGAATACTCTCCGCCAATAGGCTGTCGCTCGTCTCGGCCAGGGCGCGCGCCGTGGTTTCATCCACCACCAGACTCCCGATGGGCGCCGGCGCGGCGAAAATCCAGCCTTTGCGCTGCTCGTGGGCGTCGTGCATCGCCGGAAACCGGGTGCCCACAGCATACCCGTGCGCGATACGCGTAATCACATCCGGCGCCCGTCCCGCCGCGATCACGACGTCCGCGCCTGCCCGCCGCGCAATGTCCGCCGCCTGGAGCTTCGTCGACATCCCACCGACCCCGAGGCCGCTTACGCTCCCGCCGGCGAGCTTGCGCACCGCCTCATCGATCGTATGCACTTCGGGAATGAGCTGGGCATCCGGATCGCTGCGCGGATCCGCGGTATAAAGCCCCGCCTGATCGGTGAGCAGCATCAGCAGATCGGCGCCAGCGACCAGCGCCACGAGGGCCGACAGATTGTCGTTGTCGCCCACCTTGATCTCGGCCGTCGCTACGGCGTCATTCTCGTTGATGATCGGAATGATGCGATGCTTGAGCAACTCACCCAGGGTGTCCCGCGCATTCATGAACCGCTCGCGGTGCTGAATATCCGCCCGCGTCAACAACAGCTGGCCCACGTGGATGCCGTAGATCTCGAAGAGATCCTCCCAACGCAACATCAGCCGGCTCTGCCCCACCGCGGCGAGCATCTGCCGTACCGGCATCGTCTCGGTCAGACTCGGATAATTCAACTTCTCGCGGCCGGCGGCAATAGCCCCGGACGACACGATGATCACATCGCGTCCCTCGCGATGCAGCGCTACGCACTGGCGCACCAGCTCGATCATATGCGCGCGATCGAGCCGCTTCGTCCCGCCCGTGAGCACACTGGTGCCCAACTTGACGACGACGCGCCGATACTTCAAAGCTTCCATGGTTGGACGAAGACCTCGCCTGGAATCAACAATGAACGGTTCCAGCAAGCAGGTTCATGGCTTATAAAGAACCTGGAACCTGTTACCTGATACCGTTCACGGAATGACGACAGGAATTCCGTGAACGTACTTACTATATCGTCACATGCGACGGTTTCTGCAGGCGAGACACGACAGAGATCATGCGAGAGGCGGCATGCTCGACCTCTTCGGGCGTCGTAAAACGCCCCAGACTGATGCGCAGCGTCGCATAAGCGGCCTCGTCGCTCAACCCCATAGCCTTTAAGACGTGGCTCGGATTTCCCGTTCCACTCGAACACGCGCTGCCGGTGGATAGGGCCAGATCGCGCAGTTCCGCCACGAGATTCGCCGAACGAACCCCCGGGAACGTCAAATTGGATACATGCGCCAATCGGGGAGCGCCGGCGCCGTTTACGCGCACGCCGGGCAAAACCTCCACCAGCCGGCTCTCCAACACATCGCGCAATGCCCCCAGGCGTGCCGCCTCGGCCTCCATCCCCGCCATGGCAACCGCCGCGGCCGAGCCAAATCCTACGATTCCAGGGGTATTGAGTGTCCCCGCACGCAACCCGTCTTCCTGCCCACCGCCGTCGATCTGAGGCACCACGCGCACCCGCGGCTGCCGGCGTCGTATGTACAACGCTCCCACACCCTTCGGACCGTACAGTTTGTGCGCGGTACATGCCATCACATCGACCACATCGACCGAGATGGGGATTTTGCCAAACGCCTGCGTGGCATCGGTCAAAAAAAGCGCCCCTCGTCGATGCACGACTTCACCTATAGCCGTTATGGGTTGCAGTACGCCCGTTTCATTGTTCGCCCACATTACCGACACCAGTACGGTCTCCTCCGTGATCGCGGCTTCGATGTCCTCCAGCCGCACCAGACCGTCGGCCCCCACCGATAACCGGGTGATCGACCAGCCGTCCTGTTCCAGCGCCTTGCACGCTTCCAGCACCGCCGAATGCTCGGTCTGGACCGTCACGATATGCCGGCCCTTCGACCGATACGCCGCGGCAATGCCTTTGATCGCCAGATTGATCGACTCCGTCGCGCCTCCCGTAAAGACAATCTCGGAAGGATCCGCGCCCATAGCCGCGGCTACCTCCTCCCGCGCCTGCTTCACCCCCTCGGCCGCCGCCCACCCGAAGGCGTGCCCCTTACTCGAGGCATTGCCGTAGTGCCGGGTAAAAAAGGGCAGCATCCGCTCCAATACGCGGGGATCGACCGGGGTCGTGGCGTTGTAGTCGAGGTAGATGGGAAACGTCATGCGTCTGGCGGGTCTGGCAGTGTCTGGCGTATCATTGGGATGATCAGAATCGATTCGAGTTCCGGCATGCCGGCCCTGTCGACGCGTCGAGGGTATGTCTCGCATGCCTGACACGTCTATAAAGGCATCACCCACTCAGAATCGACCCCGATGCCTGTACATCCCATACATCGAACCATGATCTCCCAGGAAGCCTATCTCGAACACGAGCGCCAGGCGGCTTTCAAGAGCGAATTCTACCTGGGCGAGACCTTCGCCATGTCCGGAGCCAGCTGGCTGCATGTCACACTGGCCAGCAATACCCTTTTTGCACTCAGAAAAGCGCTCCAATGCTCTGGATGTTCTGTTTTTGCCAGCGACCTCAGAGTCCATATTCCGTCAAATACGCTGTATACCTATCCCGATCTTGGGATCGTATGCGACGAGACGCGTCTGCTCGACGACCAGTTCGACACGCTCCTGAATCCCACGGTCCTCATCGAAATCCTGTCCCCGTCCACCGAGGCGTACGATCGAGGCGAGAAGTTTCGGTTGTATCGCGCCATCGAGTCGCTCCGCGAATATGTCCTGATCAGCCAGATGACGCGTTCCGTCGAGGTGTATCAAAAGGGCCCGGCCGATCAATGGACGCTCCTGTTGCCCGACCCGGAGCGCGACACGATCCCCATCCTCGGCCATGCGATCTCACTAAAGGACCTATACGAAGACGTCCCGCTGGACCCTAACCCCGGCTTACGGCGATCATAACACACCCGCCGGGCCGGCGTAATTGTGCTCGGCGTGCCCTACCTTTCGGCCATCCTCTCCCCCACACTGCCCATATTACCGACGCTGCTGAGTCATGGTCTTGTTTCCCCCCGCACTTTTCCGGCTGCTCATCGCCGCCACTATGGCTCTACTGCCCGCCACCTCCTACAGTCAGGAATCCCGCCACGTCCCGGATGCCCCGCCCCGCGCCGAGGGGGAGGGCCCGTTCGACCGACTCGTTCTTCGCGGCGCCACGATGATCGACGGCACCGGTTCGCCGGCAGTAGGCCCCGTGGATATCGTCGTCGAGGGCGACCGGATCACCGGCATCCATAATGTGGGGTATCCAGGCGTGCCGATCCTCGAGGCCGGCCGGCCTGCTGCCGGCGACCGGGAGATCGATCTGACGGGGATGTATATTCTGCCAGGATTCGTGGATATGCATGGTCACATCGGCGGCGTCGAACAGGGCACGCCGGCCGAGTATGTCTTCAAACTCTGGCTGGGCCATGGCATCACCACCATCCGAGACCCCGGCAGTGGCAACGGTATCGATTGGACCATCGCGCAGCGCGCCCGGAGTGCGAATAATGAGATCGCGGCCCCACGCATCCACGCCTACGCCGGCTTCGGAAGCGGATGGGATCGCTCGATCGCCTCGGCCGACGACGCGCGCGAGTGGGTGCGCTTCATCGCAGACAAAGGCGCGAACGGCATCAAATTCTTCGGGGCGGATCCCGCCATTCTTGAGGCCGCGCTGCGTGAGGCCAGGCGGTTAAACCTCGGAACCGCGATGCACCATGCGCAGCGCCACGTGGCGCGCGCGAACGCACTCACCAGCGCCTCCTGGGGATTGACCACCATGGAGCACTGGTACGGACTCCCGGAAGCGCTCTTCACCGACCGCCGCGTCCAGGATTACCCGGCCACCTACAACTACAATGACGAGCAACATCGCTTCGCCGAGGCCGGCCGGCTCTGGAAACAAGCCGCCCCGCCGTATTCCGACCAGTGGAATACCGTCATGGATTCACTCGTCGCGCTCAATTTCACCATCGTCCCTACCTTCACCATCTATGAGGCCAGCCGAGACCTCATGCGCGCCATGCGGGCCGAGTGGCACACGGCTTATACACTGCCCTCCCTCTGGGATTTTTATTCCCCCAACCGCCGCGCGCACGGCTCGTACTGGTTTTACTGGACGACGCAGGACGAGATCGAGTGGAAAGCCAATTATCGTCTCTGGATGACGTTCATCAACGAATTCAAGAACCGTGGCGGTCGCGTGGCCACGGGCAGCGACTCCGGGTATATCTACAAACTCTACGGGTTCGATTACATCCGCGAGCTCGAACTCCTCCAGGAAGCCGGCTTCCATCCGCTTGAAGTCATCTGGTCAGCCACCCTCAAAGGCGCCGAAGCACTCGGAGTCGCGAACGAGGTGGGCAGCATTCAACTGGGCAAGAAGGCTGACTTCGTCGTCGTCGATGCCAACCCGCTCGAAAACCTCAAAGTGCTCTACGGTACCGGCGCCATCAAGCTCAACGACGCCACGCAGCAGCCGGAACGGGTAGGCGGCGTCAAGTACACGATTAAAGACGGCATTGTCTACGATGCTCCGAAGTTGCTGGAAAACGTTCGCTCACTCGTCCGCGAAGCCAAGATGCGCGCCGGCCTGCCGCCAGACGAACCCCTGAAGGACCCCTCGACCCTCGTCACGGCTTCCCCCAACGAACGTCCTTAAAAAGCCTGCGTGCCAACAACTTGCTAACCGCAGGGTACGCAAGGGCATGCGCTTACGTCTAATAGGATAGAGAACGTTGCCTTTATCCCACCGGACGAAACGCATGCATCGCTTTGGCCTCATCTTGTGTGTGCTCGCGACATTCGTCGCCGGCCTGCATCCCGCCGCCGCCCAGGTGCGCACGGATTCGCTTTTTTCATGGCAGGGCTATGCTCGCGCCGGCCGCTGCCATATCCGCATCTTTGAACCCGCGCCCGACCTTGATCGGCAGAGCGTGATCGTCATCCGAGAACTGGCGGATAACTCCGGGCCCACCACGGTGAACGATATCGCCTACCTCGTCGAAGAGGTGAGTCGTGGATTTGCTCTCGCTCCCGATTCCGCTCTCTGGATCGTGCACTGGGGCGCCTTCAGCTTCGAGGGCGCCGCGGATGCCTCCGGAAAAGAGCTCTTTCTCCGGGCGACATTCAAGAAATCGGAACAGGGCCGGCTCAGTGCCCCACAGTGGCGCGTCATCAGTCGGAATGATGTGGTCGAGTACACCGACAGAGCCTTCAGGTGAACTCCAGTTGACCCGTAGCGTGTGGTTTCGAATCTTACAAACACAGAAAGGCGCCGAGATCTCTTGATGCGCGTGAGATCCCGGCGCCCCCTGAACCACTCATCGGAAGACACACTTCCCCCTACGGGACGTCGCCGGAAGGGGTTACAGGAGATGCTAAATTTTTCTCCTTTGGCTTCTGGTGCCTAGGGTGTGTTGACATTCGGCATGGAAGAGCGGGTTTTCGATGGATTTCGTGTAGATCGAGGCGCTTTTCGAGCGCGATGCAGCGCATCTCGCGAGAAAAGGAACGACGAGCTGCGCGAAATCGGCGGAAAGACGCCTGCCTCGTTGATTGTCGACACACCCTAGCATTCGACCGGTGCTCTCCCATTTCATGGAGCGAGCCGCTCGATCAGCCAGTCTCCAGCAGGATCCGTACGGTACTGAATGCGGTCGTGGAGACGGCTGGGGCGCCCCTGCCAGAATTCCACGGTGTGGGGCGACAACAGATAGCCGCCCCAGTGCGCCGGCCGTGGAATCGTCTGTCCTGCGAATCGAGCCTCCATATTCCGATAGTCGGCCTCCAGCGCTTCTCTGCCGGAAACCACTTCGCTCTGAGGCGAAGCCCAAGCCCCAAGTTGGCTGCCCCGCGGGCGCGAGGCGAAGTAGGCGTCGGATGCCTCGGCGCTCGTTCGCGTGATCGACCCTTCAATACGAACCTGGCGCTCGAGAGCGAGCCACAGGAACGTCATGGCTGCATGGGCATTGCCGGCCAATTCGGCGCCTTTCCTGCTGGCGTAGTTGGTGAAGAAGACAAACCCCTCTTCCTCGAAGCCTTTCAGCAACAAGACGCGTGCACTGGGATGACCTCCAGGCGAAACGGTCGACAACACCATGGCATTCGGCTCCGGAAGCGCGGCATCCAACGCCTCCTGAAACCAGTGGCGAAACTGGGCGATTGGATTACGGGCCACATCCCCCTCCGTAATGGACTCTCGGCGATACTCTTCGCGGAGATCCGCAATAGTGCGTTCGTTCAATTCGATTTGTAGATTGCGATTCAACTGAAAGGACAGCCCGTATACGTCGCACCGTGAAGGAAGATCGTGCGCCGCCGCCCCCCTGCACATTGTGGTTCACACGTCAACATGGAATCCGTATCAACGCCCAATCTGGAAACGATTCTCGCGCACGCCGGCTGCACGGTCGACCCCGCTACGGGTGCCGTGATCGCCCCGATTCACCTGGCAACGACCTTCGAGCGGGATGCCGACGGCGCGTATCCTCGTTCGTATGAATACAGCCGCGCCGATAACCCCACCCGCCGGCTGTTCGAAACTACCCTCGCCTCGCTCGAGGGGGGAGCATCCGCCGCCGCATTTTCATCGGGCATGGCCGCCGCCATGACGATCTTCCAGTCCCTGAAACCGGGTGATCATGTGATCATGCCGGACGATGTCTATCACGGCGTCCGGGTACTCGCAACGGGGACCTTTACCGAATGGGGCCTCCAGCATACTACGGTCGATATGTCGAATCTCGACGCGATTGAGCGTGCACTCCGCCCCGAAACACGCCTCGTGTGGATCGAGACGCCGTCCAATCCGCTGTTGAAGATCACAGACATTGCCGCTGTGGCACGCCTCGCGCACCAGGCCGGGGCCGAGGTGCTGGTCGACAATACCTGGGCCACGCCTCTCCTCCAGCGGCCCCTTGTATTGGGGGCCGACTTTGTCCTCCACTCCGTCACCAAGTACCTCGCCGGCCATTCGGATGTCCTCGGCGGCGCCATCGTCGCTCGCCAGACGGAAGGGCTGTTCGGCCGCGTTCGAAAACTCCAGGCGGCCGGCGGCGCCGTCATGGACCCCTTTGGGGCGTGGCTGGCCCTGCGGGGTATGCGTTCCCTGGCGGCTCGCATGCGCGTCCATTGCGAAAATGCTCGTATTGTGGCCGGCTTCCTCAGTGTGCACCCGGCCGTGGAACGCGTTCACTATCCTTCGCTCGCGAGTCACCCGGGCCATGAGGTCGCGACCAGGCAGATGCGGGACTTCGGCGGTATGATTTCCGTAGAGGTTAGGGGAGGCCAACAAGGTGCCATGGCCGTCGCGGCCGCGGCTCGCGTCTTCCGCCGCGCGACAAGCCTCGGCGGAACCGAAAGCCTCATCGAGCACCGCGCCTCCGTCGAAGCCCCGCCCACACGCACTCCATCCAACCTATTGCGGCTCTCGGTCGGTTTGGAGCACCCCGATGACCTGATCGGGGATCTACGCGCTGCACTCAGCGTTCTCGACGCCTAGAATCCGCGCCGCCCGGGACAGCTCGTCCGGGAGCCGGCGCGAATCGGCTGCTCCACCTCCCGATGAAACTCCCTTTCGCACTCGCCAGCCGATTCGTCGCCGGCGAGTCGTTCCAACAGGCCCTCCCCGCTATCCGCACCCTGACCGATCAGGGCCTCTTCGTAACGCTCGACCTGCTAGGGGAGTATGTCAGCGATCGACAGATTGCGGAACGTGCGCGCGACACCTATATCGAGCTGTTGAAGGTGACCAACGCTTCCCGCAACTTCCGCGCGGAAGCGAATATCTCGATCAAGCTGAGCATGTTAGGGCAAAAGATCGAAGCAGGGTTCTGTCTGGATAACCTGAGGCAGCTTCTCGACGTCGCGCGGCAAGAAGATGTGTTTGTTCGATTGGACATGGAGGGCAGCGATATCACCGCCTCCACGCTCCGTCTTTTCGAGAAGGTATATCCCACCTATCCCGACCACGTTGGTGTCGTGCTTCAAGCGTATCTCAAACGCACGGCCGGCGATGTACAGCGCATGATCGATCTCCAGGCACGCGTACGCCTCTGTAAAGGCGCGTACAAGGAGCCCGCTGAGATCGCCTACCAGGATATGCCCACGATCCGCGTTCGCTTTCTCGAATACGCACGCCAGCTGATTTCCAGTGGCCGCTATCCGGGCATTGCCACTCACGATGACCAGCTCATCGACGCCGTAAGAGCGTATGTCCGCGAACAGGCCGTACCGTTGGATCGATTCGAGTTTCAGATGTTGTATGGCATTCGACCGAGGGCCCAGGTTCAGTTGCGCCAGGAGGGCTACTACGTCCGTGTCTACATCCCGTACGGCACCGAGTGGCTCCCCTACTTCAACCGCCGGCTCCGCGAGCGGAAAGAAAATGTGTGGTTCGTGTTAAAAAATCTCCTCCGCGCATAACCTCCGCGCCGCGCCAGGGTTCACGCCACGGTCGCTCGTTCCGCCACACCGTGCTCGGCCAGCCACCGTTCCGCGTCGATAGCCGCCATACAACCCGTCCCGGCGGCCGTGACGGCCTGACGGTAGACATGATCCTGAGCGTCGCCGCAGGCGAAAACGCCCGGGATATTCGTGTACGTCGTCCCGGGTTTTGTTTTGATGTAGCCAGTTTCATCCATGTCAAGCCAGCCGGCAAACACCTCAGTGTTCGGCTTGTGGCCAATAGCCGCAAACATGGCTTTGACCGGAATCTGCCGCTTCTCGCCCGTTTTAAGATTCTCGATATCAATGCCATCCACTTCTTTCTTACCCAGGATGTCGGTGATTATCGTATCCCACAAGATCTCGATCTTCTCATTCGCGAATACACGCTCCTGCATGATCTTCGATGCCCGGAACGAGTCGCGACGGTGGATCAGATAAACTTTGCTTGCAAAACGGGTGAGAAAGAGCGCTTCTTCCATCGCCGTATCACCACCGCCGACGATCGCGACATCCATCATCTTAAAGAACGCCCCGTCACACGTAGCGCAAGCGGAAACGCCGTATCCCAGCAAACGCTTCTCATTGGCCAGGCCCAGGTACTTGGCCGACGCACCCGTTGCAATGATCACCGCCTGTGCCAGAACGGGCGTCTCCTCGTCCACGAGTAGCCGAAATGGACGCTGAGAAAAATCAACATGTGTTACCATGCCGTACTGCAGGACGGCGCCAAATCGAGCGGCCTGTTTCTCGAACAACTGCATCAAGTCCGGGCCGAGAATGCCATCGGGGAAGCCGGGGTAGTTCTCGACATCGGTGGTCGTAATGAGTTGACCTCCAGGCTGAATGCCTTGATATACGACAGGCGAAAGGTTGGCCCGCGCGGCGTAAAGCGCAGCCGTCAGGCCGGCAGGCCCGGTGCCCACGATCACGACAGGTGCCTCGACGGCAGCCGAAAAATCAACAGAGGGAAAGGGGGAACCAGCTGGCATACCTGTACTCATGATGAAACGTGCGGTAGTGGGGGGTCCCGTTAAACGGAAAGCCCGGAGGGGCGACTTCGCTCCTCCGGGCCGGTAAATCTATCGTGGCGAAGCCTGCATAGAGCCGGCAGTGGCCAGCGTCAGGAATTAGCCGGAAGAGAAACCAGTCCCTCCAGCTTATCGGTCAGGATCTTTTTCGAAACAGCGCCGATCACTTGGTCAACCACGTGGCCATCCTTTACAAAAAGGAGCGTCGGGATAGAACGTACCCCGAACTGCATGGCTGTTTCGGGATTGCGGTCCACGTCCAGCTTGCCGATTTTTGCGCGACCGTCGAATTCGACGGCCAACTGCTCGATGACCGGGGCGATCATACGGCAGGGGCCGCACCAGGTCGCCCAGAAATCGATCAACACCGGCGTTTCGGAGTCGAGCACTTCGCTCTTGAAATTGGCATCAGTAAAGGTAACAGGTTTGGCGTTATCTGCCATATTTTGCCTCCTACGGTAAAAGCTGTAGCGTCTTGTCTTGCGGGACGATGTACATGATCGTCGGCCTATTGGTTTCGAAAGACCGGGTAATCGTTACAATATCTGCGCCTGCCGAGGACCTTAATGCTCGAAGGGAGTATCGGCCGATTATATCTTGCCCTGCATCAAATCGGGTATCGCGTTTTCATATATCGTGCGAAGATCGGCCCCCGAGGCTTCTATCAGCGCCTCTCCGCCGTGCGCGATGCACAAAGGGCCATCGGTCACGACGCCGATCCGGGTCAACTGCACCCCGGCTGCGGCCGCTTTCTGAAAGAGAGCGGTCTCCGTCTCAGGCCGGCCACTCAGCACGATGCGGGATTGTGCCTCGCCAAACAGGAGGGCATCCGTTCGGATACCGGCTTCGCCGCCAAGATCGATGTCTGCCCCGAGGTGATCGGCGTGTAACACACATTCCGCGAGGCAGATAGCCAGACCGCCATCGGAGACGTCGTGCGCGCTTTCGACCAGCCCGGCACGGATGAACCCGAGCATGGCGTGTTGAACGGTCTTCTCCTCCTCGAGGTCGAGATGCGGAGCGTCGCCGTCGGTACGCTGATGGATCCAGGCCAGATACTCGGAGCCCCCGATATCGTTACGGTGTTGCCACGCTCGTGGGGAAAGAAGATACACGATATCCCCGGCCTTGCGGAAAGGCACCGTAGTCGTGTCACGATCAATATCCTCGACGAGACCCACCATCCCAATGGTTGGCGTGGGGAATACGGCCGAGTCGGGATTTTCGTTGTAAAACGAGACATTGCCACCGGTCACAGGCGTCGCCAGTGCGCGACATGCATCACCCATTCCTGCGAGAGCTTCCTTGAAAACCCAGTAGACCTCGGGTTTATATGGATTCCCGAAGTTCAGGCAGTTCGTAATGGCCAGGGGCTCTCCGCCGGCGCAGACTACATTTCGGGCTGCCTCCGCGACCGCGATCTGACCGCCGCGCCTCGGATTCAGGTAGACAAATCGGCCGTTGCAGTCTGTCTTGACCGCCAACCCACGTTTCGTGCCTTTGATGCGGACAACCGCCGCGTCGCTGGGACCGGGCCCGACGACCGTGTTGGTGCGCACAGTTGTGTCGTACTGCTCAAAAATCCAGCGTTTCGAAGCAATATTAGGCGCGCCAATCAATCGTTTCACGAGGGCCGTGGCTTCATTGGTTTGCACATCGGGAATCGATGTGATGTCGAAAGAAGCCACGCGATCCAGGTACGCCGGCCGACGTGCCTCGCGTATATAGACAGGTGCCCCGCCCCCCAACACGAGATGCTCTGCCGGCACATCGGCCACCAGGTCGCCATGCCAGAACACCCTGACCCGGCCATCGTCTGTCACGACGCCTATCTGAACGGCATGTAGATCCCATTTGTCAAA
>Ga0163150_10000065_pt1:0-110000 | contig 186178 bp, 146 predicted proteins | sample OliLakLV19P2IB_FD_148628 | JGI IMG/M metagenome (GOLD analysis project Ga0163150, IMG submission 148628) | Freshwater microbial mat bacterial communities from Lake Vanda, McMurdo Dry Valleys, Antarctica - Oligotrophic Lake LV.19.P2.IB | ecosystem: Environmental > Aquatic > Freshwater... | reverse complement strand
ACCCGTGCGCCACTTTCCTCCCAGGCGAACCCGGGATTCTCGTTCGACTTGCATGTGTTAAGCCCGCCGCCAGCGTTCGTCCTGAGCCAGGATCAAACTCTCCGTAGTAAGAAAGTTAAATCGATGAGCTCGCTTGACTCGCTTAAATTTCGAAACCAACAAAGTTGGATCGACAAGGACTCGCTATGCTTTCAATCTGATCAAAGAACATACCCCTCGCGCCTTGAAAGGCTGTTGCTTTATTTTTTGGGGCAGGACGTTTAACTTACGGCGGCTGCCGGTAGTTGTCAAGCGTCAGAAGCAACTTCACAGAATCTTACACTTTCCTTGCGATACTCTGTTTTATGTCGCCTGCCAGGCAGGTACACAGTCATCGGTTGGGTGCCGTAACACCGAACACCTCATGGCTCTTCGGGTCATAGGGACAACCCCCCAACGGCGGATCGTATCACTCAGTCTTTCGAAGAACAAGCCGACTTATGGGCCAGCTTTTTCTGTTGCGGAGGTTTGAAACGCAGCGTGGTTTCGCAGGTTTCGCACCGTTTCCATCTTCATGCTTTCTTACAAATTCTTCTTCGTACACCGGAAGTAGATGGCACAACAAGTGGTTGAAAGAACGTTTTTCTGAAAGCGGACGGGTATACACGCCCATCATGCACCAGGTTCTTTGTCTATTTCGAACAATTGACGAATCTGAGAGCTATTTTGCGCTCAATCGCTGTAAAGTCGCCACAGAATGCCTTCTTAGGCTGATTTATTGCCCGTTCCCAGGAATCTTGAAGCCAATCCGTCCGTTGAGCATTTTTGTGCGCATGGCGCCGGCTCATGGTCGGTACTGGGCCTGTCACCCGGAAACACACCCCAAACCATCCCTTCGTCGCCTAGTATCATGCCCGATATCAAGCTTCATCCGCTTCTTGAACGTTCCTGGTTATTCTTAAAGGATCTCCTGAGCAACCCGTATTTTGGAATCGGTATGCTTGGCCTCGGCCTCTTTATTGGAACCGGTTATATTGTCTTCGACAAGCTAATCATGCCGAACAGTGTCGGGCATAGAGACACGATTCTCGTACCCGACGTAAGCGAGATGCCCGTGGAACAGGCAGAGGCGACACTGAGGCAGCTCAATCTGCAGGCCCGTGTTGAGTCGAGCCGGTTCAACCCCAAGCTGCCTCGCGATGTGGTGGTCGACCAGAGCCCCCGTCCGAATCGAACCGTCAAGCCGGGCCGGCGGATCTACCTTACTATTAATAGTGGCTCCACGCCGCGCGTGACAGTCCCGGACGTGGAAGGGATCTCACAGGTCGAAGCCTTGAATCGGCTCGCGGCGGCCGGGCTGCGCGCCGAGCCATCCGATATCCAACCAGACTCCATTCCTCACCCTCATCGGGGTACAATTACACGTCAGTTTCCCCCCGATGGCACAGTCCTCGAAGAAGGGTCCCGAGTCCGTCTGTGGTATAGCACGGGTCTCGGCGACCAGTTTGTCGCTGTGCCCGACCTTCAGGGGCTCACGGTCCGTGAGGCCCGTCAACTGCTGCTAGCGCGCCGATTGCGCTCCGTCGTAATGGGTGCTCCAGACGATGAGGCCACGGCCTCGCTACCCGTCGTCAAACAGGGTTATCCCGCAGGGACGCGGCTCAAGGAAGGCCATGAGATACGGCTGTTTGTACAGATCGACCCAGTTGATGACAACTGACTCACACCACTAGTTTGACAGGACGGTAGGGACTTATTCCGCTATGTAGACTGCAAAACTATCACCTGCGTCCACAACGACCTGTTCGATGTGCTTCGTTTGGATGGTCCGCCCCACAAAATTAGCCTGAATAGGGTACTCGCGATGCCCGCGGTCGATCAGTACAAGAAGCTGGATGGAGCGCGGGCGACCTAGATGTACGATGGCGTCCAGCGCTGCACGCGCTGTGCGGCCCGTAAAGAGTACGTCGTCAACCAGCAACACATCCCGATCATCGATCGTGGCCGGCCTGGCCAGCGGTGCAGGGCGAGGGACGGTACGATCCCGATCGTCTCTGTATTCGGTTACATCAAGGTGCTCCACACGTACGGCATGCCCTTCATTGTGATGAATGTGCGCGGCGAGCGCCTCGGCAAGACCGGTTCCTCCGCTGCGGACCCCCACAATGACCAGATTTTCCACTCCCCGATTATGCTCTATTACTTCGAAAGCCAGTCGATTGATCGTCCTGCGGACGCGTTCTCCAGACAAAATCAGGGTTCGAGGCATACTAAGATCTGCGCAGCAGCACAGGAAATCTACTGAAACATAGCTTTGATACTTCCCCAGGTACGCCGGATAGCCGTTGACGTGTAATTAACCTGCTCTCGTGCGAGTAACTCGCGCAGACCGTTCGAATAGACGACTTCGAGCTGATAATCGACCTGTTCCGTGCTCGTTTTGAAAATCTGTGTGTCCTTGAAGGTATAAGCCTTGTCGACGCCATGAGGCTGGAAGGACTCGACTTTGATGAACCGGTCGTTTGTAAACCGTGTCATTCGCTGCAACTCATACTCGCGAACCTCCTCCTCGGCATCCGTCTGCCAGCTAACCACCATCCCCCCGGGGTCTTCGGAGACCCGGAAAAAGGTCAACTGGACCTTCCCTGAAGATAGGGGCGATGCCGCACTGACGACGATCAATAAGGCGAGACTGGTGAGGTAGCGTCTCATATCTATCACTGTAATACACTATCCTGATCCATAAATAAAGGAAATCCGACGCTTCCGCCAAGCCCCCATCAGATATCCTACCGTATCGTACGACACGCGGGAAAATAAACAAAGAATGTACTTAGACGGTTTTATTCGGGCATTGCTCCCGACGGCAATGACCGTATAGATTCAGCGAGTGGTGTTTGATGTCAAACTTGAAAATGTCGGCAATCATCTCTTGAACGCCCTGTAATCGCGGATCGCAGAACTCGAAGAGCTCATTACAATCCATACAAATAAGATGATCATGTTGCCAGTAGCTGTAAGCTCGTTCATACTTTGCCTGGTTCGAACCAAACTGGTGGCGCACGACCAGGTCGCAGTCGATCAGTAGCTCCAGCGTGTTATAAACGGTCGCGCGGCTAACGCTCGATCCCCGCTGTTTCAGCCTGATGTAGAGCTCATCAGCATCGAAATGGTCGTCAGTCTCATACACCTCGTCCAGAACGGCGTATCGCTCAGGCGTCTGACGCTGGTTCCGGCGCTTCAGAAATGCGCTGAAGATCGTACGCACTTCATCAAGCTGTTTCTGAGGAAGCTGGGGCATAGATGGCCTGGTCGTTCCGGGTAGACCCGTATCTGAGCGTAATGTGCACTAAATAACGCGTCAGCTACTGCTGCGCCTGGAATGCAGGAAGAACGGCCTCTATCGAGGGGTGTTCCTAGAGTGATTGGCCGGCATGTTCAGGTCAGACCATACGTGCTGAGCGATTTCTTCGATGGAACGACGACCATCGATCACGCACCAGCGCGCAGGCTCGGCGCGAGCGAGGGCGCGATAAGCATTGACAATCCGAGCATAAAATTCCGGGTCTGCCTGTTCCATGCGATCTCGCGCGGCCTTACCGCCCCGCGCCGCTCTCCGACGCAGGGCCTCGTCCGGATCCATATCGATGAGATACGTACGCGAAGGAACGAGCCCGCCTGTCACTCTTCTATTAAACCCGTCGAGCCAGCCGTCCCGGTCAAGACCTCGGCCCGCACCTTGATAGACGGTCGTCGAGTCAAAGAACCGATCACAAATCACAATATTGCCTTTTGCCAGACTCGGCTGCAGATGCTCTCTAACCAGCTGCGCCCGCGACGCAGAAAACAGTAATAACTCCGTCATGGGATCTACGACTAACGCGGGGTCTAGTAAAAGCGTCCGTATTCGTTCCGAGAGCGGGGTTCCGCCCGGCTCTCGGACGAGATCCACCACATACCCCTGTGCTTCAAGCCTTTGCTTCAGCAGCGCAACCTGCGTACTCTTTCCACTGCCGTCGATACCCTCGAAACTGATCAACATACCCACCTCGAATAACAACCCGGCATGACTCGTGATTTCACCCTAACACACGGACTGGCGTTGTGAAGGCGCCCCCGGGCACATCAACAGGCCTAGCTTAACCGGGCGGCCGGCTTGACGATATGAATAGAAGGCGCGCGCCTGCGACCGGCTCTGCTGAGACCATCAAACCCGGCATATATCATGGCCCTCATCCAAAACTACATGACAGAATTGGAAAAAGCGCCCTCACGGATCGCCTAAATTAGGTCTCTCTTCCGATTCGGAACGAGAGCATCCTGTAATCATGTTGCAAAATGGCCCCTGGCCCGGTATACTTCGTGAACCTTTTGGCGCATACTGCTTAAGATCTCGATACACCGGTCAGTCCATTCGCGCAGCCTCTCTGCTATAACCTTAATCTGCGCCCGATGAGCATGTTCGATTTCGGCTACGACGACCTCGAAGACTCGGATGAGAATTTCAGCGTGCAAGACCTCGTTCATGCCTACGAACAGGGTGGGGCAGGCACGTATTTCGATTCGGACGCCCTTGAGGAAATTGCGACGTTTTATTTCGAATTGGGGCGATTTGGGGATGCCCTCGGTGCTATCGACCGTATTCTCGAGACACAGCCCTACTCATCCGATGCGTGGATGCGACGCGGTATTCTCCTGAATAATATGAACCGCCACGCAGATGCGATGACGGCTTATGAGAAGGCCATGACGCTAAATCCCTCCGATCCGGAGACGATTATCAACATGGGCATCACGCTAGACAGCCTGGGACGTACGGAAGAGGCTCTCAAGTCCTATCAGACGGCGCTCGAGATCGATCCACTCAACGAGGACGCCTTGTTTAATCGGGGCGTGACCCTGGAGCGGGCGGATCTGCTCGAACAAGCGATCGAAGCGTTTTATGCGTGCGTGGAGTTGAACCCGGAGCACCCGGAAGTCTGGTACGAACTTGGATACTGCTTCGACAGGTTAGCCGAGGATGAAAAGAGCCTCTCCTGTTACGATCGCCACATTGAGATCGACCCGTATTCGTATGACGCTTGGTACAACAGGGGCATTGTCCTGAATCGGATGAACCGATTCGCGGAGGCGGTACAGTCATACGATATGGCGCTCGTGATCAACGAGGAGTTCGCGTCGGCCTATTATAATAAAGGCAACGCCCAGGCGAATGTGGGGGATCTTCGGGGTGCGATTGAAAGCTATGAGCAGGTCATAAAACTAGAGGATGGCGACGCCGCCACCTTTTACAATATTGCGCTCGCGTACGAAGAATTACAGGAGTATCCCCAGGCGATCGCCTGCTTTGAGAAGGCCTTGTTGAAGGACCCTCAGTATGCGGAAGCCTGGTACGGACTTGGTTGTTGCTTCGACGCGCAGGAGCGTTTTTTCGAGGCACTGGAGTTTTACCAGAAGGCGGTTCACCTGACTCCTCGGTCCGCGGATCTCTGGTATGCAAAAGCGGATTGCGAGTACAACGCCGGCCTCATCGACGAGTCGCTGGAATCCTACGAGACGGTGGTTCGCATGGAGCCGGCCAATCGGGAGGCCTGGTTGGATTACGCAGAGACCCTCTTCGAAGCCCAGCGCCTGGAAGAGGCCCTGCACGCGTACAACAACGCCCTCACCCTCGAGCCCAATCACGCGAGTTCCTATTTCCAGCAAGCGAAGGCACTATTTGCGCTGGGCCGGCCTGACGAAAGCATTCGGTCATTGAAACGCGCCTTCTCGCTGGATCCGAAGAAGAAGGAGGAGTTCCGACAGACTTATCCGGAGCTCTATCGAGACGCGCGCATTCGACGAGAACTGGGATTGGATAGCTGAAGGCTTACTCGATGGCGATTTTTGGCATTTCTTACCGCCCGGTCCAATCGCTGAAACGAATCTCCACTGGTGGCTTTCCACCCCTATCTATCTTTATCATCAGGGAGATCTACGTGCATCTTAACACGACACCGAGAAGGAGCTTACGGTCCGGGCTACTCCATTTCGCCCAGGGGCTATTGATGGGCGGCGCCGACATCATCCCGGGGGTCAGCGGCGGTACGGTCGCTCTGGTCGTGGGGATATACGAGCGCCTCGTGAATGCGATCAGTTCCTGTTTTCATGCCGTCCTCGCCCTGTTGCGTTTTAACATGGCCGAGGTGCGCCTTCATCTGGCGCGGGTGGAGTGGGTCTTTTTTTTATCCCTTGGCTCCGGTATCGTCTCGGCCATCCTGATCGGCGCCAGCTTCATCCCACATCTGCTCGAGACCTACCCTCTCCAGAGCAAAGGCCTGTTTTTTGGTTTGATCGCTGCATCGGTAGCCATTCCCTGGTCGCGCATGGGGCGCATGAACGCTTCCGGATATATGCTGGCCACCAGTATGGCCCTGGCGGCCTTTGTATTGACGGGTCTAGCACCCGCTGTAGTGCCGGAACCCACTCTGCTTCAAGTTTTCGGCGCCGCGATGATCGCCATTTGCGCCATGATCCTCCCTGGAATCAGCGGAGCCTTCCTACTCCTCGTCCTCGGGATGTATGAACCGACATTGAAGGCGTTGCATGAGCGCGAGTTGCTGTATGTCGGCGTCTTTATAGCCGGCGCCGCTACAGGTCTCGGCCTGTTCTCCAATCTGCTCAAGTGGCTCCTGGAACGCCAGCATGATCGCACGATGGCTGCCCTTGTAGGTCTTATGATCGGCTCCCTTCGTGCACTGTGGCCCTGGCAAAGCGCCGGCACATTGCATGCTCCCGCACCAACGGACCCGATTGGTCTGATCCTTTTGCTGGCGACTGCCGGATTTGTCGCCGTCTCCGCGCTCACGTGGTGGAGTCATCGTCTGACACAGGCCGGCCGCGTATAAGAGGCGACCGGAGCCCAACCGGAACTATATACGCCCCGATCCGCAGAACCGATCGATCAAAGGCTGCCTGCTGTTAACGAATCGGCTCAAAACATGATCTGCGACAAAGCGCCCGGCGCACGACCGACTTCGATGACGCGCTCGATCTGGTTCGTTTCCGTATTGATCACGGTGACCGTGCCAATGCCGTCGTTAGTGCCCAGGTTAAAACGGGGCGTGTAGAGCTTGCTCGAATTCCGGTTGGACACAAAGAGGAAACGACCGTCCGGAGAGATGGCACTGCCGAAGGGCTCAGCGAGACCATGACCCTCGATGGTAGCTGAGATCGTTCGAGTATCCACATCGATCACGGAGACCGTGTTGGCGCCGCCATTCCCCACGTATACAAACCGTCCGTCCGGGGAAAACACCGGATGTCCTGGTCGTGTCCCGAGCTCAATGTCGCCTATTCGGACAAACGACCCCGGCGCGCTCGAGTCCATGATGAGGAGTTGGTTCGTCAGCTGACCGGAGAGCACGGTACGGGTGCCCTCGGGGGAAATGGCGAACTGACCAAAGGAATGAAACGGGGACGCGAGCAGCGTAAAAGTGACCGCGTCAGTCTGCGTATTGATGCTCATGATGCGGTTTTCCATCAGGCTGCCTGTATAGACGAAACCTCCGCGCGGATCGGCTACCAGGGCATAGGGCCGTGAGGACGGGATATCGACTTCACGCAGTGTCATCGTCGACCGCTCGATCACCCCGATTTTCGGGGGCGGATTGACGGCCGACTGGGCGCGGCTTACAAATAGCAGGTCTTCTCGCGGGTGTACAGCCAGAAGACCTGGCGTCTCGATTTCCACCTGGCCCACCAACGTATTCAGACGATCCAGCTTGAGCACACGATTGATGCCGCTCAGCGAAACGTACCAGTGATTGCTGTCAGGATCGATCACGACGTGAGTCGGGCGGGAGTTTGGTGAGAGACGGAAGTCGGCCACAAGGTCCACATTGCGTATCACCAGTTGGCTTTCAGCATCGATCACAGAGATCAACGCGTCGTTTTCGTTCGGGACATACAAGAGTTGCGTGGCGTCGGCATACGGGATAATACCACCGTCAAACCGGGCGCCGAAGTCAATCCAGCGCTTTATGAAGTTGACTTCCTGCGTCGTGAGGGTATCAGCAGCCTCTTGCTCAAAAGGATGCGGACCACCGACGAGACGCGATGTCATCCCGATGAGCAGGCTTTTATCGCCGTCATAGGCAATGATGGATTCGCCATCGTCGGAGCCGGCGATCAGGTTTTCCCATGTATTCAGTCGGAGGCCGTTGGCGGCGTCCGGGCCGGCGTGACACCGCGTGCACTTCTCGTTAAAGATCGGTTGGATGTGCTGGGTGTAGATGATGTCCTCGACATCAAATCGGTCGAAAGGCGGAGGCGCATTCGTTAGCTCACAACCGGAGATCAGGCCGATTACACTGAAGAGGAGCAGAATGGGCAGCGGGACGGAACAGGTTCTTTTCATAGCCTTGAAGATGGCATCGAGCAAGATATGCTCAGCATAAGCGCTCAAAATATAGGGCATCACGCCCAAAGGAAGTAGCCCCTCGTTAAAATTTTACTTTAAGTAGACGAGCCAAGTCTATTGGAAGACAAGGACACACATATCCCGGGCGTCTAAGCGTATGACAGATGGGGCCCGGATGTTTCATGCGCCAGCAAATACGAAAAGGGATCCGCCGGCATGCACCCGCGGATCCCAGTCGGAGCTCGAAGTAGAAAAGGTCTTGGGGACGAGCGGTTTACCGAAGGATGACGGCGAGGCGCGATACCGTCGCTTCCCCGCTGCGGGCCCGGATAAGGTAGTGGCCATCGGGTAGGTCGCCCGCGACGAAATCGAGCAAAAGTGTCGATCCCCCGGCCACGGTGCCCTGGTACAGGGTGGCGACCTGCCGGCCCAGTATATCGAAGACCTCCACGGTCAACAGAGCGCTTTCATCGACAGATAGGGACACGCGGGATACGTCGGTAAACGGATTGGGGTAAGCCGGCGAAAGCTGGAAGGCACCGGTAGGGTCAGGTTGTTCGGCGGCCGTATCTACAGCCGTACCCGTGGGACGGACCAGGAAGAGCCCTTCGTCGATGCTCGAGACGGCCACGATGCCGCTTTCGAAATAGGGGTAGTTACTCCAGCTGCCCGTAAACGTAATCGCGCCATCCGTCGGACGCGTATCGAAGTAGCCGACCTCGACGGGTGTCTCTACATCCGCGATGTTGTAGATCCGCAGGCCGCTCGAATAGTTGGATTGATAGAGCAAGTTGCCACGGACATACTGGTTGTGATCGATCGACGCCTGCGACGAAAGGAAATCGGAAAAATATAGCGGATCGTCCAGATCCGACAGATCCCACACCAGCGTGCGCGTTCGGCTGGTGAACTGGTTCAGTTCGTCGAGTTCATCGTCCTGAAAGAAATAGCGGTGATCCTCTGTAAGCCAACCCTGGTGGATGTAAGCCGCGCCGGGATAGGAGATCCGGCTGATCGCGACCGGGTTCGCCTTGTCGGTTACGTCGGCCACGCTGACCATCGTTTCGTTCGAGCCGATACAGATTTCGTGGCCGGTATAGTCGGTGTCGGGCCCATGGTAGATGACGCATTGGGCGTCGTGTGTATAGCCGGTGCCGCTGCGGCCGGTGAGGATATCCGCGAAGCAACCGGCGGATAATGGCGCCGCCGGTGTCCGGATATCGATCATATGGAGCCCGCCGCCGCAGGTCGTGCCGCCCGAGTTGGAACCGACCGCGTAAGCAAAACCCGTATCCTCGTTGATGACCAGATTATGGGCGCTCGCGATGCCGGTATACAGCGCCGTATTGTCGAACGTGACGGGAGGGCTAGCCACGCCACGAAGCCGGGTAAGGTCGAACACCTGCATCCCGTGCGTATTGGAAGCATCGGCGACAACAAACGCGTGGTTGGCGTAGACCTTGATATCGCGCCAGACGGAGTAATAGGGTTGCGGCACGATGCCGCGCATCTCGCCGCGCTGCACGTTGGTCGATGGCAAAAATCCGACGGTGAACGGTGCTTCGGGGTCGCTGATGTCTACGAAGGCCGTACCGTGTTCCAGGCCAAGCAGCACATATTCTACGCCGGTCTCAGGGTCCGTCCATCCCCACACATCGTTCGCCTCGTTGGTCGTAGGGCTGAGGGTGCCGACCAGGTCCGTGAAGGACATGAAGGACATGAGATCGGCATTCAAGCAGGGGTATTCACCGGCCTTGCCTTGAGCGCACGCTACCTGACCCCGTATACCGGATTTAGCCGGCGAGGGCGCCGCGAGCGCCGCTTCGGAGAGTCGACTGCCTTTATAAGTTTCCTGAGCGTATGTATTGGGGGCCGAAAGCGGGCCTGCCACCAGCAGACCCAACAGTACACCAGCTAGAAATCGAGTCATAACAGATGGGTTGCCTGGGCGGCAATCGTTAGCCTGTAGGTGCCTTGCGGGTTCTCAAGAACCAGGCCAGGCATAAAATGGGGAATATCCAGCAGCGGGAGAGGTGGATGACGTCGATGCCGGTCAACCACAGGGTGCCATGTCACAAAGGGCCCTCAGCATAAGGATCGATCGCCTGTCGACGATCTAAACCGGGCTGTTGTGGTAAGCGCCAGGAGGCGGGATGAAGCAGGCTAATCGAACTGCTTCATCAAATGTTCCAGCCGCATCGTCTCAATGGGGCGGGTGTATGCGGAAGCCGGCATGCCGTGATGCGATCGATCACGAGCCGACCAGGACTCAACCCGTATCGCCGCGATCCGGACCCGGGCAATGGGCGCCGCGCCGGCCTCGGTTCAACATTGGGCATTTTTGTTGCCCGCGACACAAGTGGCAACCTGCGGCACCGATTCATGTTGAAGGGACCGTCTCAAGTGACCGATGTTCGCATTGCCGAACGCACCTCTTATCCGAAGAAGACTACCTGTATGGAAGAAAAAGACGTCGAAAAAATCTCTAATAACCTGACAAGTCGGCTTTTCGAATCCCGGACGATCATTATCAGCGGCGAAATCAACCAGCGCCGCGCGTCCAGTGTGATCGCGCAACTCATCGGGATGGCGGCTTCGTCGGACGACGACATTACCATGTTCATCAACTCGCAGGGCGGGCATGTGGAATCGGGCGACACAATTCACGACATGATCCGTTTCATCCGGCCGCGTGTTCGGATCATCGGTACGGGTTGGGTTGCCAGCGCCGGCGCGCTTATCTTTGTGTCTGTGCCTGTCACGGACCGGTTCTGCCTCCCGAACACACGTTTCCTGCTGCATCAGCCGGCGGGAGGCGCGGGTGGGACGGCCAGCGATATCGAGATCGAGGCCGAGGAAATCATCAAGATGCGGCATCGGCTGAATCAGATTTTCGCCCGACAAACTACACAGCCGCTGGCGCGAATCGAAAAAGACACCAACCGGAATTTCTGGCTGACGGCCGAAGATGCAAAAGTCTACGGCCTGGTCGGTCACATCGTCGAGACGATCGACGACGTGCTCAAGGTGAAGTAGCGACAAGGTTCGTGGCGGCGTGCGACGGTTGTGTATGACGTTCATCAACCCCGGTACCTATGCTCCAACGTACGTTCGCCTGCGCTGTGATTCTTGTTTGTGTCCTGTTGCCGGGATGTGAGCGTCCGGCTGAATACGACCTCATTTTGCGAGGCGGCATCCTCTACGATGGATCGGGCTCTACGCCCATCGTAGGGGATGTTGCAATTCAAGGGGATGTCGTCGCCGCGCTGGGCGACCTCGGGAACGCCAGCGGTCGTCGCGAACTCGATGTCAGTGGATTGGCCGTGGCGCCGGGCTTCATCAACATGCTCAGCTGGGCGACAGAGACGTTGCTTATCGACGGCAAATCGCAGAGCGACATCCGACAAGGCGTAACGCTTGAGGTGTTCGGGGAGGGCGTGTCGATGGGGCCACTCAACGAGGCCATGCGTATCGAAGCCATGCGAGACCTCGAGTCCCTGTTCACATCTCGTCAGGAGATGGTTGAGCGATTCGAGCTGGAGGTAGACAGCTCGGGCCAGCCCGTACTGCCCTGGACGACGCTTGGAGAATACCTCGACTTCCTTGTTGCCCGGGGCATCGCCCCTAACGTAGCGTCCTTCGTTGGCGCGACCACCGTACGCGTTCATGAGGTGGGTTATGAAAACCGGGCGCCGACTACCGAGGAGATGGAGCGCATGCTGGCGTTGGTGGATGAGGCGATGCAGGAGGGTGCGCTCGGTGTGGGCTCCTCGTTGATTTATGCGCCGGCGTTTTTTGCCACTACCTACGAGCTGACGGAGCTGGCCAAGGTAGCCGCAAAAAGGGGTGGGATGTACATCTCGCATTTACGGAGCGAGGGCAACCGGCTTGTCGAATCCGTCGACGAACTCCTCGCCATTGCGAGGGACGCCGGCATCCGAGCGGAGATCTACCATCTCAAAGCCGCCGGCCAGGCTAACTGGACCAAGATAGAGGACGTTATTGCCCGCATCGAGGCGGCGCGGGCACAGGGCATGGCGATCACGGCGGATATGTACACATACACGGCCGGTGCTACGGGACTGGATGCAGGGATGCCGCCGTGGGTACAGGAGGGCGGGTTTGAGGCCTGGCGGACGAGGCTTCAGGACCCGGTCATGCGCGCCCGCGTGGCCGAGGAGATGCGCACTCCCACCGACGCATGGGAGAACCTGATGCTTGCGGCCGGGCCGGAGGGCACGTTGCTCGTCGGCTTCCGAAATGAAAAGCTCCGGTTCATGACGGGAATGACACTGGCCCAGATCGCCCAGGAGCGGGGCGTTTCGCCAGAAGAGGCGGCGATAGATCTGGTTATCGAGGATAGCAGTCGCGTGGGCACCGTTTACTTCTTGATGTCTGAAGAAAACGTCCGCCGGCAGCTGGCATTGCCCTGGGTGGCGTTTGATTCCGACGCCGGCTCCATGGCGCCGGAAGGGGTCTTTTTGGATAGTAATCCCCACCCCCGCGCCTACGGCAACTTCGCCCGTTTGCTTGGGAAATACGTGCGGGATGAAAAGGTCCTCACGCTGCCCGAAGCCATCCGGCGGCTGACGTCATTTCCAGCTGAGAACCTGCGCATCGAACGCCGCGGACGGATTGCGCCCGGCTATTTTGCCGATATCGCTGTTTTTGACCCTGTGACGATCCAGGATCACGCCACGTTTGAACAGCCGCACCAATTTGCCACCGGCATGCAGCACGTGTTTGTGAACGGGGTTCAGGTACTTTCGTATGGGGGTCACACCGGTTTGCTTCCCGGACGTGTGCTGCGTGGGCCGGGATACCAGCCATAGCCGGCACGATATCCGTACCCCGCCCTTTCGCTCGCACCGCGCATCGCCCTTAATTGACCAGATAGCCCTCGTTTTTCCTCGGCGTAGCCGGCGACGTACGCGTACTGCCGGCCTCTCTTCTCCCTTTGTCAAGTCGAAGCACTTGTAGCCGCAACTGCTCGGTGAGTTGGGTGAGGTCGGAGGTAGAGGAAGCGATCTTGCTGACCGCTTGGGCGGACTCGCCGGATACCGAGGAGATCACGTCGACTGAGCGGGCAATCTGGCCGCTGGTGGTGGACTGCTCCTCGGAGGCGGCCGCAATCTGTGCGATCATATCTACCGTCTCGCCCGCTCCCGTGACAATCTGCTTCAAGGCCGTGCCGGCCTTATCGGCGAGGGCGATGCCGGTCTCGACCTCTTTTTTTCCTTTCTGCATGGATTCAACCGCGCTCCGGTTCTGCACCTGGATGGACTGGATCATGCCCTCGATTTGTTTGGTCGCGCCCGAGGTGCGTTTCGCCAGTTTGCGCACTTCGTCGGCGACGACGACGAAGCCTCTTCCCTGTTCGCCGGTGCGGGCTGCCTCAATGGCTGCATTCAGCGCCAGCAGGTTTGTCTGATTGGCGATTTCATCGATCACCTGGACGATTTCGCCGATTTGCTGGCTTGATACCCCCAGTTGTTCGACGATGGTCGAGGTTGCACCCACCATGCTTGCAATTTCGCGGATCTTCTCTATCGTCTGTGTAACTACTTGTGCCCCCTGTCGGGCGGCCTCGCCATTTTCGGCGGCGACGTCCGAGGCGCGGGTGCTCGTTTTGGCGTTGTCGACGATCGTGCACGCCATTTCCTCGACGGCAACAGCCACCTCCTGGCTCTGCAAGCTCTGTTCCTGCGCCGATGCCGCGAGCTGTGTAGTTGACGCCGAGATCCCTTGCGAGGCCTGCGCGATGGACTCGATCATGCCCAGCATATTCGTCACTTCCTGACGCAGGTTCATCTGGGCGACCTGCTCGGTGATGTCTTGCGCGAATTTGACGACCTTCAAGGGCCGGCCGTCCTGGCCCATGATCGGGTTGTAGGTAGCGTGAAGCCAGATTACGCGCCCGTCGCGGGTGATGCGCTTGAACTCGCCGGCATGAAACTCTCCTCGGCCCAGTTTCTCCTAGAACCGTGTGTAGTCGTTACTCCTGGCGAATGCTTCCTCCACGAAGATTCGATGGCGTTTTCCACGTATTTCTTCCAGTCCGTTGCCCATCGTCTTGAGGAAGTTGTCGTTTGCGGACGTTATCGTCCCGTCGAGAGAAAACTCGATCACGGCCAGTGACCTATTCATCGCCTCGATTTGCCCGCGAGTACTCGCCAATTCCTGTGATGCGCGCCTGGCTCTGTCAGAAAAGATGGAGATTATGATGTCGACCCAACAAGATTCAAGTATGATGCTGCCACCTCCGGACTCTATCTCCTGGCACACAGAGGGTCACTACGTCGATGTGTATCGACCTTCTGCGACGCAATCGTAAGTCGTAATGAGGCCGCCTACAAAAGGAAACGCCCGGCCTCCCCACCACAAGGAGACCGGGCGAATTCCTACCCTGCGATCAACTCACACGTGTCCTCATCCACATCCGGTAGATGCCCCGCACGAGGGGCATGAGTAGCAAGCGCCGGCGCGCACGGTGATGGTACCGCACACCGCACACGGGGGAGCATCTTCCTGGTTCTGGAAGGTGCCTTGCTGCGTATAAGTGGGTTGTTGCGCGGCGTGGTCGTTCAGGAACGCTTCCACGGTGCGACCGACGAGCGGGTCTGGCTCGTCGAATTCGAGCGCCATCTGCGTTTCATCCTCCGCCGGGCCGTTGCGATGCACTTCATCGGCGACGGCGCGCATCGGGTTCATGTAGGACTCCTCTTCGCGGACGGTCCCCAGGAACTTGATAGCCAGGTAGCGGAAGATGTAGTCCATGATCGACTTCGCGATCGGGATCTGCCGGTTGTTCGTAAAGCCGCTCGGCTCGAAGCGCGTGTGGCTGAACTTGGTGCAGAGATCTTCCAGGGGTACGCCGTATTGGAGCGCGATTGAGATCGCGGTCGCAAAGGCGTCCATGAGGCCCGAAATCGTCGAGCCCTGTTTGGCCATGGTGATGAAGATCTCTCCCGGCATGTGAGTATCCGGGTAGAGTCCGACATGCAGGTAGCCTTCGTGGCCGGCGATCGAGAATTTGTGTGTTACCGAGGGACGCTCGTCGGGAAGGCGTTTGCGGATGGGCTTATAGACGACCTTTTCCTTTTCGACGATGCGTTCGACGATTTCCGGGGCCCGCATGGCGCCGTCGCCCGAGGTGCCGGCGACTTCTTTCCCTTTTGTGTTGCCCCCTTTCGAAGTGGACAGCGGCTGGCTCCGTTTCGAGTTCTCGCGGTAGATGGCGACCGCCTTCAGGCCGAGTTTCCAGCCTTCGACGTACGCATCCATGATGTCCTCGATGGTGCTCTCCTCGGGGAGGTTGACCGTCTTGCTGATGGCGCCCGAGATAAACGGCTGGCAGGCGGCCATCATCTTGATGTGTCCCTCGTGATGGATAAAGCGCTTGCCGTTGAACGGCTTGAAGGCGCAGTCGAACACCGGCAGGTGCTCGGTTTTCAGGCCCGGGGCGCCTTCGATCGTATCGTTTTTCTCGACGTACGCGAGAATGCCATCACATTCCAGTGCCGAGTAGCCCAGGCGATGGAGCGCGGTGCGAACCGTCTGGTTGACGATTTTGAGCATGCCGTCGCCTTTGCCGGCGAGCAGCTTGTATTTAACGAGCGCGATATCCGGCTCGATGCCCGTCGTATCACAATCCATCATAAACGCGATGGTACCCGTGGGGGCGAGGACGGTCGCCTGCGCGTTGCGGTAGCCGTGCGTTTCACCGAGGCTATAGCAGCGGTCCAGTGTTTCGCGAGCGGCGGCGAGGAGGTAGGGCGGGCAGCTCGGGTGGATGTCCGCCACCGCATCGCGGTGCATGCGCATGACCTCGAGCATGGGCTCGCGGTTTTTTGTATACCCGGCGAAGGGGCCGATTTTCGGGTTGCCGGCGATTTCCGCGCTTCGGGCGTAGGCTTCGCCGTGTTCGATGGCCGTGATGGCGCCGGCGACCGCGCGGCCTTCGTCGCTGTTGTACGGGAGGCCCATGGCCATGAGCAGGGCGCCGAGATTGGCGTAGCCGAGGCCGAGGGGGCGGTAATCGTGCGAGTTTTTGGCGATGAGGGCAGACGGGTAACCGGCGTTGTCGACCAGGATTTCCATGGCCGTGATGGTTACCCGGGTGGCGGCGCGGAAGCGCGCCACGTCGAAGCTACCGTCTTCGTTCTGGAACTTGCGCAGGTTGAGCGAGGCCAGGTTGCACGCCGAGTTATCGAGGTGCATGTACTCGCTGCACGGGTTGCTGCTGTTGATCGGTCCGGAGTTCTTGACCGTGTGCCAGCGCTGGATCGTGTCCTCGTACTGCATGCCGGGGTCGCCGCAGACGTGCGTGCCTTCGGCGATCTTGTAGAGCAGATCGCGTGCGTCGATGTCCTCGACCGGGGTGCCTTCGCGGGCGGTGCGGAGCGCAAAGGGCTCGCCGTCGATGGCGGCCTGCATGAACTCATCCGTGGTGCGCACAGACTGGTTCACGTTCTGGAAGGCTACGGAGCCATAGGCCGGCCCGTTGAAGGAGCCGTCATATCCCTCTTCGATGAGGGCCCAGGCTTTTTTCTCTTCCTCCTGCTTGGCGGTCACGAACTCCAGGATATCCGGGTGCCACACCTTGAGCGTTTGCATGATCGCGGCGCGGCGCGTTTTGCCGCCGCTTTTGATCGTGCCGCCGGTGGCGTCTTGGACGCGCATGAAGGAGACCGGGCCGGAGGGTTGGCCGCCGCCGGAAAGTTTTTCGCGGGTGGAGCGGAGGCGAGACCAGTCCGCCCCGACGCCCGAGCCATACTTAAACAGGCGGGCGCTTTCGCCCATCAACTGCCAGATATCGTCGATAGAGTCGTCTACCGAGATGATGAAACATGCCGAGGCCTGCGGGCGCTCGTAGGGGTCGACTTCGAGGATCTTGCCGGCCTGTTCATCCCATGCGTAGATCTTTTTGCCCCCCGAGTCCCGCACGCCATACTGATGATGCAGCCCGACGTTGAACCAGACGGGCGAGTTAAACGCTACGTACTGGTTCACGCAGAGCCAGGTCAATTCCGCATAAAACGCATCGGCGTCTTCCGGTGTTGCGAAGTAGCCCTGCGCGGCGCCCCAATCCGCAATGGTGCGGGTGACGCGATGGACAAGTTGCTTGAGCGAGCGTTCGCGGCCGCCTTTGCCCGGTTCTCCAGAGGCACTTACGTCCCCATAAAAATACTTACTGGCGACCACATTGGTAGCCAGCTGGCTCCAGGAGACGGGGAATTCGACCTGCTTCTGTTCGAACAGAATGCCACCCTTGTGATTCTTGATGGTCGCGTCGCGGTGCTCGAACACGACGGAGTCAAACGGGTCCGCGCCGGCGCGCGTAAAGACGCGCGCGACAGAGAGACCCTTTTCGGGAGAAAAGGTATCGGACAGGGTGTTGCTTGCAGTAGATGACAGCGTTTTTCGTACGGACATATTCGCTCAGACTTCAGGTGATTCGCTTGGGGACGGCGGCGGTGGATTCTGTCGGGATGCCGGGTCAATGCCGGAGAAATGTCGTGCATTTAGCTGGGGAGCCAACGACCGGCAGACTTGAAACGTGGGTCGTCGAAAAAACCCCGCAACCAACATGAATAACGGTCTATTCGACCCTTACTACGAACCGCATGTGTCCGCTGAACAAAAGTCAATATAATAAAACGACCCCGGATCCGGAAAGCAAGTGTTTTTTTTCCACAAAGCGAGCCTGATTCGTTCATCGGATAAAACCCTCTTATTGATTCAAAACAAGCATTTTTGTTCCAAAACAGAACATGTACACGAACCGTCCACGGCTTTCGCACAGTCTCTACACCGCCAACTCACACGTTATCCACAACCTGTGGATTTTGTGGCCAGCCTCGGAAGCCATTATTGATGGCAATAACGGTATCCTGTCGTTTCAGTCGCCGGCGTTCTCGGAGAATGGCCGGACGGTCGGCTTCCGGCACGAGCTTGGCGGAAGTGCGTCAGCCGTTCCTTATCTTGCCGGCATCTCCCGGTTACCACATACCCCATGAGCTTTTCGCTACGGATCCGCACCCTTGCGTCCGAAACCGCGGTCTACGGCATCTCGACCATCGTGGGCCGCATCATTAATTTTTTGCTGGTCCCACTCTACGTCGCCTTCTTCGCCCCCGGGGAATACGGTGTCGTGGTGACCATGTATACGACGATCACGATCATCAATCACCTGTTTCAGCATGGGATGGAATCCTCCTATCTGAAATTCGCCTCGGGCAAGGAAGGTCGAGCCCGAATCAGCGAGGTGTTCAGCACCGCCACGTGGTCCCTTTTTGTGGTCTCGATAGGTCTCTCGGTGCTCGTTCTATTTCTACGAAGCCTCGTCAGTGGAATCATCGGGATCGATGCGGAGTGGGCGTATCTCTTTTATTACGCGATAGGATTCCAGACACTGGACGCGCTCGCCCTCCTCCCCTTTTCGGAACTCAGGCTTCAGAACAAGGCGAGCCGGTTCGCGCTCCTGAAGATGGTCAACATCGGGTTGAACGTGGGCCTGAATGTGGTATTGATCATCGGGCTGGGGTGGGGTATCGAGGCGGTCTTTCTTTCGAACCTCATTGCTGCCGGCGCCACGTTTCTGATGGTGCTCCCGACGTATTTCCAGCTGTTCCGCTTTCGCATCCAGCCTGGACTCTGGCGCGAGTTGGTCTGGTTTGGGCTCCCTTTTGTCCCCAGCGGGCTGAGTTATGCGCTGGTCGATCGCGTGAATGTGATCTTCGTCGGCCGTATGGATGCGACCCAGATCCGGGTGCTTTACGAAAAAACGTTTGACCTGAGCGCGCTGATCGCCAACAGCGCCACGACCAATGCCGAATACGGGCAACACATGGCCGGCATCTTCGGGGCCGTGTGGAAACTCGGCGTGTTCATGATGTTGATCGCGCAGATGTTTCGCTTCGCCTGGCAGCCCTTTTTCCTCCAGCACGCCGACGACCCGGACGCCCGCCCGCTTTTCGCGCGCATCTTCTCGCTATTCACTGCTTTCAGCCTGCTCGTGGTGCTTGGGATCACGTTTTTGATCGACGACTTCGTGGCGTTACCGATCGCAGGCGGACGCCCCTTGATCCCCGAGATGTACTGGCCGGCGCTTTACCTGGTGCCCATCGCGCTACTCGCCTACCTGTTTCAAGGTTGGTACTACCATTTCACGGCGGGCGCTTATATCGAGCGCAAGACCCGCTACTTTGTGTATTGCACGTTCGCCGGCGGGGCGCTGACCCTCATCGCGAACGCCCTCCTGGTGCCCACGTACGGGATGATCGCCGCCGCCTGGGCCACCACCGCCGCCTACGCGACGATGGCGATCATGCTGTACGTGTTCGTCCAGCGCTTTTTCCCGGTGCCGTACGACTGGCGGGGGGTGGCGCTGATGGTCGGCTGGGCCGGCGGGCTGTACGGCGTCTGGCGAGCCCTGCCCATCGTGCAGCACTGGTGGGCGGAGCTTGTGCTCCTGGGCATCTACCTGGTGGGTATTCTCACCCTGCGGATTGTAACGGTACAGTCGTTCCGTCAATTCATGCCTCCTGCCCGACGCACCTAAACGCGGCGTCAGTCGCCCGCCGGCGCCAATCGCGTCACCCTGAGGTGCGTAAACGGGCGGCCGTTCCACTCGGCGACATACACCACCCCGGTCGCCCGCAACCGGGTGGGATTGACGTATTGCGCGCGCAGGGTCTCATCCATGACCAGGACGTAGGCATTCTGATCGTCTGTTTCGAGCACCTGCACCACAAAGGGCACCTGGCCGCGGGCCGTAACCTCACCTTCCACGGTGATCTCGCTCGCGGCGGATCGGGGGGCGGCGCATCCACCGAAAAAACCCGTTAAAACGCTCGCTAAAAGCCCTAAAAGAAGGCACCGGTAGGTGGTTGATGGCATACTGCGGTGTACGTTATGTTTCATGTGTATTGATGAGCGGCGTACGGTCAACATAACACCGGCCCGTGCCGTCCGCACCGTCTCGGACCCGTTCGTCGCTGAATAAACCTCGCTCGCCCCTCCTTTCGGCCGCGAGGGCATACAATTTGTTCGAGCACCACACCCACCCGACGCCCCGCTTCCGCAGCTGAACCGAGATCGTCCATGACCATTCGCCTGAACGCATTATGTTTCGCGATGTTAGCCGTAGCCGGCGCCGGCCCGCTGTTCGCCCAGGAAACGCCGCAGACACCCATAAGCGATCGTGAATCGCCGCGCATCCTCCACGTCACCGATCGGCTGAATCGGCTTCCCGAGGCGGTTCGCTCGCTGGAGGCGTTCCACGCCAACAAGGCGGCCGGCAAACGGGCAGAGCCCGCGCCAAGGGTGTACGCCGTCGGGATGATGACTTCGTTCCGGGTGCTCAAGAATCTGGCAACGAGCCCGATCTGGGAGACGAAGGAATTCGAACTCAAAGCCACGAGCGACATCGCCAACATCTGGGTCGAGACCGGCGAACTGACCCTCGAGCACGTGACGGATGCCGACGTGGCAGTACTCGACGAGGCGTTGCTTCGGACGACGCCGGCGGGTTCAATCGACGCCACCAAAGGCATCGTGGCGAACAACAATGCCTATTTCGGCGCCCCTCCCGACGTGGATGGGGACGGACAGCTGGACATCCTGCTGTACGATATCTCCGAGGGCACCACGGACGGCAACATCTATATTGCCGGCTATGTCACCTCCTCGGATCTGTCGCTGTTTGGGGGCGGCAATAACAAGGATATCCTCTATCTGGACACGAGCCCGGGCCTTACATCGCGCCCCGTCACGGAGCTATTGAGCACCGCGGCGCACGAACACCAGCATCTGATCCATTTCAATTACGATCTGAACGAGCTCACCTTCGTCAACGAAGGGCAGTCCGAGTGGGCCGAGGTACTCAACGGCTATCTGCCCCGGCCCATGACCTATCTGCTGAACCCGACCCTGTACAACATCGGATTAATGAGTTGGGAAGAGAGCGTCAACGTGCTGGACGACTACCGCCGCGCCGGCCTCTACACCGCCTACCTGGCGGAACGCCTCGGGCCGGCTGTAACAGCGTCGATCACACGCAACGCCGGGAGGGGACGGACCGGATACGAGGCCGTGCTGACAGGAGCGGGGTTGAACTATACGCAGGTTTTGCTGGACTACCACTCGGCCAATCTCCTCAATCTCCCCAGGATTCTACCCAATTTCGGGTACGACCACCCCGACTACGTTGGCATCACCAGCATCCCGTCCGCCGTCACCGACGGGCGATCCGTGCAAGCGACGCCGCCGACCACGTTCAGCGTCGCCCCGGGGGCCGCGCAGTATCAAGTATGGTCGGACGTTCAGAATTTTGTGCTTACCGTCGACACGAGCGACCCGATCGCGACGATCCGCTCCCGGATGCTCGTGCGAGTGATCAAAGAGGCGCAGGACGGCGCCTACACGTACGAGGACCTGCCTCTACCGATCACCAACCGTCTGTTTGCCGGCTCTTTCGACCGCATCATCGTACAGACCACCCATGTTCGCCCCGAATTATCGTCAACCGTCAGCGTCGGTCTGTCGGCCTCGTGGTTGACTGAACTCACGGGGTCGATCGTGAGCGAGAGCTTCGATGATGGCTCCGCGATATCCGGGACGTTCTTTTCGCTCAGCTCGGGAGCGAGTGGGGCCGTGGCCACTCGGTTCGACCCGCCGGCGGACAGTCGGTTACTCGAAGTAGGCCTCGCGCCTTTCTACTTGAATCAGTTTGCGGGCGCCGGAATTCCCGCGGATGCCGGCCGGGACGTGGAGCTCCGTATCTGGGCCGTGGCGCCGGACGGATCGCCGGGGGACGTGTTGTTTTCGAAAGTAATCGAGGACCCACGCGCCTACACCGGCGCTCAGCTGACGCTGAACCACTTCACGATCGACCTCGAGGACGACGCCGAAGCGCTCGACGACCTGCCCGCGTCGTATTACATCGGCTATGGCGAGACGGGAGTGGACGTAAACTATATGGTGGTGGGCGCTTCGGCCTATCCGGACGAAGACCGATCGTTCGTGCGCCGCAGCAGCGGCCAATGGGGCGCGCTCTGGGAGACGCAGTTCGAGGGTGAAGATGAGGGCGCTTTCCCGCTGGAGGGTTCGATCATCCCGATCCGCGCGACCTTCCTGGTGGGCGGCGCGCCGGTCGCCAATGAAGACGAAGACGTGTTGCCGCGCCGTACAGCGCTCGAACAGAATTTCCCCAATCCCTTCACGCTGACCACCACGATCCGCTATGAACTAGAATCCGCCGCGCACGTCCGCCTGACCGTGTACGACCTGCTGGGCCGCCCCGTAGGCCAACTCGTCGACGCCCTTCAGCCCGCCGGCCGCCATGGGGCAACATTTCATGCAGAATCGCTGGCAAGCGGGTTGTATCTTTACACGCTCGATACCGGCGCCGACGTGTTCACGCGTCGGATGATGCTGGTGAAGTGACGCCCTGAACTCAATACGAATCGCATGACCCGTATCATCAGCACCGGGGACACGCCGGCCAAGGTCCGCAACGCGCAGATGCGCAGTTGCGCCGAAGTCCTGCGCCTCCTTGCGCAACGGAACGGCTTCGACGACGAGGCGCTGGATATGCTGGCGTTTCTCATTATTAATCTGCGCGGGATCTACAAATCGATTGACGAAAGCGCCCTCGCCTGGGACGACCGAAATTACTGGAAGAAGGCGGAGACGCTTCGGGAGAAATGGCGCTGGAGCCGCACCGCGGCCGAGAAGTTGACGAAGAGTGTTCGCACGAAGAAGTGGCATGTGATCCCGGAGATCCTCGTCGGCCTCGTTCCCTATTTTAATGACATCACGATCGTGCAAATGACACGTGATGCCGATTGGTGGGTGGGGGCGTATACCGCTCTCCAAAAGGAATTCAGCAAGGAATAGCCGATGGATATTTCCCGCTGAAGGGGCGTAATGCCCTCAGGCGTGTGTCCACCGAATCGCTTCAGAGCCTGCTTGAGCGTATGGCGAACTCCGAACTTACCCCCGCCACCGGCGTCCTCCTCATCGCACCGCCGATGATGGATGACCCTAACTTCAAACGCACGATTATCCTCCTATGTGAACATGGTGCGGAAGGCAGCTTTGGGCTTATTCTGAACCGCACGTTGTCGCTGCAATTGAACGAAGTGGTGGACGGCATGACCGGGTACACCGGTTTTCTTTCGCAGGGCGGGCCCGTGTTGCAGAATACGCTGCACGTCCTCCATCGCATTGGCGCACGCGTGGGCGAGACGCGCGAAGTGGTCTCGGAGGTGTACTGGGGGGGGGATTTCGATGCGATTCAGGCAATACTAGCCTCCCGTGAGGCTTCCGAAGACGATTTCCGTTTTTTCCTTGGCTACGCCGGCTGGTCGCCCGGTCAGCTGGAAACCGAGATCGAACAGGGAGGATGGATTCTGGCGATATCGGATGAGTCTATGATCTTCAGCGCGGAGCCCAAGCGGCTGTGGAGCGACACGTTGCGCCGGCTCGGCGGAGAATTCGCGCTGCTGGCGAATTATCCCGAAGACCCGCGGATGAACTAGCCCTCACCATGCCCATCGACATTTTTACCGGCCCGCTCCAGTTTGTCCCAGGGCTCGGTCCGCGCAAGGCCGAGGTGCTGGCCGATGCCGGCATGCATACGGTGCGGGACCTGTTGCATTATTTTCCGCGCCGCTACCTCGATCGGTCGACCATCGTCCCGATCCGTCAGCTCGACCCCACCATGGGTTCGGCCACGGTCGTGGGCCGTGTGGTGACAATGGGCACCCTACCCGGCGGCAAGGTCAAACGCTTCGAGCTGACCCTGGAAGACAGCGAGGGCGGGCGGCTTAAGTGTGTGTGGTTCCAGCGTGTGGGCTGGATCGGACGCGTGTTCAAACAGGGCGAACGTGTCGCGTTCCACGGCAAGGTGCAGGCGTTTGGCCGGCAATTGTCGATGACGCATCCCGACTTTGACAAGTTGGACGAAGAGGGGGCGGCGCTGGACACGGGACGTATCATCGCCCTGTATCCAGGCGGCGCGGCGTTCGACCGTGCCGGTCTGACGAGCCGGACGTTCCGGCGGGTCATCCATACGTTTTTTAAGGAGTCGGGCCTGGAATTGCCCGATATCCTGCCGGCGTGGATGCGCGACCAGTTCGGGTTGATCGACGGGCGCGTTGCCCTCCGCGCCATTCACTTCCCTAAAAACCAGGGGGAGCTCGCGCAGGCCCGCGAGCGGCTCAAATTCGAGGAATTGCTGTTCATCCAGCTGATGCTCGGCATCACGCGGCAGGGCCGTCAGGAAGTGGCCGGCCCTATCCTGAGCCGGGGCGGCGACTACATGCGGAGGTTCATCGACGAGGTACTCCCGTTCACCCTCACTGGCGCCCAACAACGCGCCCTGGACGACGTGTTCGTCGATACGGCCTCGGGCGTCCAGATGAACCGGTTGATTCAGGGCGACGTGGGGAGCGGGAAAACGGTCGTCGCGATCGCGGCGATGCTGCACGCACTGGACAACGGCTACCAGAGCGCCTTCATGGCGCCGACGGAAATCCTGGTGGAGCAGCATTATGCCAATCTGCGCAGCTATCTGGAGCCGCTTGGTGTGGAGACGCGGCTGCTCATCGGAGGGCAGCGGAAGGTGCTGCGCGAAGAGATTCTGGCTGATCTGGCCGAGGGCCGCGCCCAGGTGGCCGTGGGCACCCACGCCGTGATCCAGGAGCGGATCGTTTTTCAAAAGCTCGGAATGGCCATCGTCGACGAGCAGCACCGATTCGGGGTACTGCAGCGCGCGGAGATGATGAGCAAGGGCGAAAACCCGCATATGCTGCTGATGACTGCCACACCGATCCCGCGCTCGCTGGCCATGACCCTGTATGGCGACCTGGATGTGACGATTATGAACGAGCTGCCGGCGGGGCGCAAACCGATTGAGACCTGGCTGCGCACCGAGCCGCGGCGCGGCGAAGTGTACGCGTTTATTCGCGAGCAGCTGCGCGAGGGCCGGCAGTGTTATATCGTCTACCCCCTGGTCGAAGAGAGCGAAAAGCTGGACCTTAAGGACGCCGAGACAGGCTATCAGCAGATCCTCCAGGAATTTCGCCCTTACAAGGCCGAGATGGTGCACGGCCGGATGTTGCCCTATGAGAAGGAAGAAGCGATGGATCGCTTCAAAAAGGGGGAGGCAGACCTCCTCGTCGCGACCACCGTCATCGAGGTCGGAGTGGATGTGCCGAACGCCACGGTGATGCTCATCGAACACGCCGAGCGGTTCGGGCTCAGCCAGTTGCACCAGCTACGGGGCCGCGTGGGCCGGGGCGGGGCGCAGAGTTATTGCATTCTCATGGCGGACGTGAAGCGCACGGCCGAGGCGGAGCAACGCCTCGAAACCATGGTGGCAACCACCGACGGGTTTCAGATCAGCGAGGCGGATTTGAGGCTCCGTGGCGCCGGCGATTTTTTTGGCACGAGACAGAGCGGCCTGCCCGATCTCAAAATAGCAGACATCACCGTGGACATCGACCTGCTCGTCAAGGCCCGCGAGGCCGTCCAGTCCCTCCTTCGCGACGATCCACACCTTCGAGCGGATGACCACGCCGACCTCAGGTCGTTTTTCCAGGCGTTTTATGCCGGCCAGAGCATGGGTTATTCACGGATTGGATAAAATGGGGACATCCGCCACACACTCCCGTCACATCCTACATCTCGGTGTGGTATGGTTGTTGGGTAGACGCTGACATGCCCCACTCCGTTGGATCGGCTCCCCGCCCGCAATCCAGTGATACCATCGACCTTATCCGACTCATCTACGCCACGCTCGGAACGGCTACGTCCCTCCGAGACGCTGGAAGCGCTTCTCGTCAACGACTCGTTCCGCAACTGGGTCTTGAGCCGCGCGACCCAGGAAGAACAAGTGTACTGGGAAGAATGGCTCACCTCCCGCTTCGACCATCAGCGCATGGCCGACGAGGCCGCGCAGATCATCTATCTGCTGCAGTTCAGCCCCGTACCCGCGCGTTAACCTGGACGCACCATCGTCACCGCACGTAGCTGCCGGCGTTTATGTCGATGCTTGTGCCCGTCGCGTGATCGGCGAGCCCGCTGGCCAGCAGGACCACGATCGGGGCGATGTCTTCCGGCTCGGTGAGGCGTTCGAGGGCGAGGTCCTTGATGACGTGCGCCTCGCCATACACATCGATAAACTCTTGCGCCATTTCCGTGCGTGTAAAGCCTGGCGCCACGATGAAGGAGCGCACACCTTCTTTGCCGTAGGCGCGTGCAATTGACCGGGAGAGCGCGACCATGCCGGCTTTCGACGCCGCGTAGGTGATGTATTCGGGTTGGTCGCCACGGAACGCCGCGCGCGATGCGATGTGGATGAGCCGGCCGCCGCCGGGTAATTGCCTGAAATGGGCGACGGCCTGCCGGGAGAGTAGTTCCGCGGCGCGGAGATTCACCCTCATGGTCAGATCCCAGTTTTGCAGCCAGTCGTCCAGTTCCGCCCCGGGGTCCATGAGCGGCGCGACGCCGGCATTATTCACCAGCACATCGACATGGCCGAGGGCAAGCACCGCCTCGTCCCACAACCGAACGCAGGCGCGGGCGTCGGCGAGGTCGGCCTGGATGATCGGGTGATCCCCACCAAGCGAGGCCACAAGGCGCTCGGCCTCATCGCGTCGGCGGTTGTAATGGACGCCGATGCGCGCGCCGGCGCCGGCGAGTGCCCGCGCCAGCGCCGCCCCGATGCCGCGGCTGGCGCCCGTCACCAGAACGGTTTTATCGGATAGATCGATGGTCATGCCGCAAGTGCCTCTTAATCGACTATTTTCCAGATGACATCCGTGACCGGCACACCGGTCTCGACGATATCGAAGTGAATGCGTCCGAGCGTGCGCATGTGCTCCGTTTTTACATCGACGCGCCAGGCGCCGGGCTCGACGAAACGCTTCATGGTATAGCCGCGAAACCCATCATCGCGTCCGCCCAAAACGCGAAAAGGAATGGTATCTCGCGGCGCCCATTGCTGATCGGCTTCTTCAAAGCGATACCAGATGTGTGCGACTTTCGTGTCGAATGCCGTGGGGGCGAATACGGCGGAGAAGCAATAGACCGTGTCGCCGGGGCTATAGGAAAAGGTGCGGTCGTAATCTTGCCAGAAGGCATACCACGCCGGCCGCGCGTACTTAAAGGCGAAGGTATCCTTATCGCGCTGCATCCCCCGGTAGATCCCACTATCCCGGATGGCCATAGGAACGGGGGGGATCCAGTTCTGGATGTAGAAGAGGTGCAGCAGGGCGAAGAGTCCCAGCACGATGCCGGCGATCCCCGGGTAGGCGCGTACATCGGGCAGTACCTGGTGCCGCCAGAGCACGTAAAGCATGCCGGTGAGGAGCCCGAGACTCGCAAGGCTGCTAACCCAGAACATCCCATACCCCATCGTTTTTGTCAGAACCGGCAGGAAAAACGTAAAAAACGTGGCTGAAGCCAGGAAGTAGAGTGCAAAGAGGAAATAGGGATTGATAAGCCGTTCGCGGAGAAACTCGTTGCCGATAAGCAACGCGAAGAGGAGGATGAGATAGACCACCGATTCCGTCTGGAACGATGTGCTCTGGAAATAGAAGATGAAATAGGCGCTGAATAGCGCCCCCATCAAGAATTGGATGGCGGCGGGATACCATTCTCGGTAACGCAGCAGCTTCGGGTGAGACAGTCGGTCCTGATCGGCGAACAATGCCACCACGATCAAGCCTCCCAGTACCAGGATGTACGTCAGGAGCAGCGCGCTGTCGACCCACGCATCGATACGCCGGAGGGTAGCGCCATCCCACGTGACGCCGCCAAAGAAGAAGAGCATGGGTTCCCAGCGCCGGTAGCGTCTACGGAAGGCGAGCGTCCGTCGAACGGCCGGCGCCTGTTGCCATCGCGCGAGGCGGTTCAGACGAGGCGTTTCGGAGGAGGTGCCGCCAGGCGAAAGGGGTGGTATCGACTCTTCCATGGCCGGCGTATTCGTCTAAGCAGGGTACTGGGACGTTTCGGGCGGGTAAAAAAGAGGCTTCAGGATCCAACCGTGGCCGCCGGCCGACGCCATAAAGGCACTGACGAGCATGGTTCACCATACATCAGCTTGCGGGCCACACGCTGGAGTTGCTGGGTGGCAACGGCATAGGCATTGGCGGGGACGAGCCGGCTCGCGCAGCCCTTGACGACCACGATGCGATCCGTGTACACGGACCAGTCGAAGGCCTCGAGCGCCCGGACGAAATAGTCCCGCCGAAGTTCGTCTGCGGTGCCGATGGCCACAGAATGGGCGACGCCTTCGAGCCGGGAGCCGATGAGCATAAACGCCCAGGTTGGTACGATCGCGTCCGTCGAGCAGAACACGGCTACGTGCGCGCCGGCGTACGGTGTCCAATCGTGTGTCCGAACGGCGTCGCGGAACGGCTTTTCGCGCAGCAAGATACCTTCATCCAGGAAGGGAGCGATATCAACCGAGAGAACCGGCCGACCATCCCACAGGGATTCGAGGTTAAAGACATCGATATCGCTTTCGGCGACGCGGTTGACGATCGGTTCCATAACATTATCCATAAGCGGCCACCCCGGCTGGATGAACAGGTTTACCAGGCATTAAACCATGCCGTTACTACGTCGGCGGCCGGCTTTCCGTTCGGCGTGAAGCCGAGTTCATCGGGTCCGCCACGATCCAGGTAGCTGGGCCACTTCCACCAGTAGATGCCGCGGAGCCACGGCTGATCGTCGAGCGCGCGGCAGATCGCTTCGTAGCAACGCGCCTGGTCTTCGACGTGGGCGCCCAACTCACGGTTTTCGAGCCAGGGGGCTTTCCACGGCATGCTCGTGCTGGGATAACCAATTTCGGTGATGATGATCGGCTTGTTGTGGCGCCGGTGGACCGCCGCGAGCCGGCTCACCGCCGACTCCGCTCCTTTACGAAGATCGCGGTCGCTGGGCGCATCTTTATCGCAGATGGGATAATACGAGTTCACCGCGATGAAATCGAAGGCGTCCCAGAACTCGAGGTTTTCAAATTCTTCACCCCAGTTAGAGGCATAGACCATCGGCCCGGAGTACAGGGCCCTCCATTCGGCCGTCATCGTGCGCCAGCGGTCGGGGTGGCTGAGCGTCGTTTTGCTCAGCTCGGTGCCGACACAGAGCATATCGACGCCGTAGAGTTCGGACATGACGGCATAGTGACCGATCCACCGTTCGTAATGCTGGAAAAACGTCTCCCAGTCCGCTTCGTTGAGCATTTCGATATCTCCGGGCCATCCGCCGCGCAGCCAGATCTGCGGCTTGATGGTGACGTGTAGTCCGAGGCGTTTCGCTTCGAGCACCGCGTGGAGCACCGATTCGTCGTTTTCGCTGCCGGCGGACGTCGGGATTGGGAGCTGTTGCGGGACGTTAGCGTCGTTGATGAAGGAATAGGGGATGATAGTGACCGCGTTGGCGCCCATGCCTTGCGTGTAGGCCAGCGCTTCCGCGGCCGATCGCGAACCGTAACCATTGACGATGCCATACCCTTCGTGGGCGAAATTGAAGCCCTTCAGCATCTTGGGCCGGGGGCGGACTGGCGCCGGCAGGGGCTGCCGGCCGGAGGCGTCAGCGGCCTCATCGAGCCGATGGGCGAGAGCCGCGGCTAGTCGCTGACGTTCGTCCGGGGTAAAGCCGTCCGTATAGCGATTGCGCCAATCCGGATCCTCGAGCAGCAGGGCGGCCAGTTCGGCGGCAACGGGTTCACGCAGCAACGCCGGGAATTCAGCGTAGCGCTGTTCGTCGAGTAGGTCGTCGAGGGTGGGAGCGAGGCCGGCTTGTGCGATGCGGCCGGCCCAGAGGCGCGCCTCCTGGCCGTGCCATGAAGCCTCCACAGCTATCCGAACTCCATCCTCAAATGCACGATAGGCCGGCGCCCCAAGGACACGATTGAGGATAGAGGCAATCTCGATCCCCGTGACGTCGCCTCCGAGCCCGATGGATTCCTGGAGGGCGACGTGTACATCGCCCGTTGCAGGGTCGAGGTGCGAAAGACGCATGTCGTCCGTAACAAGCGCTTTCTGCTGGAGGCTGGGGTAGAGGTGGTAATTTACATCCGGCCAGGTGTCCGCCTCACCGAGGCGTCCCGCGAGCCGGGCCATGCTGGCCTCACGGCCGGCGACGAGCGCCTCGACCCGCTGCGTGGAAAAGGCATCTGGGGCGCTATGGATGCGAATCGGGCCGATTTTGGCGATGGGTGCGGTGGCGAGCCGCAGGTCGAAGTCCTGCTGCGGATCGAGCATCCAGCGCCGACCGCTCTCCTGTGAGAAGTGCCCGAGGCGGATTCGTTTCCCGTTGCGAACGACCTGGTAGTCGTACATCCGGAGGAGGCCCTGTCCCTGGGCGGCGACATCGGCGTCCTGATTGCCGGTGATCAAGAACAGCGGGTAGTTGGTGTTCTCCGGGTTGGGAAACACGAGTGTGAGCACATCGGAGGGGCTGTCGTAGAGGGTGCCGGCGAAGGTGAAAGTCTCCCCCTCGAAGGAAACGGGTAATTGGTGGGCGATGCGGGCGATGTGGGGATTCGAGCGAGGGGTGCCGACGAGCAAGACAGCGCCGGCGGCAAGGTCGACCACATCTTCCGCACGCTTGAGGTCTGGAAGCGTCCGCCACCGGCCGGGGGACCGTTGGGCCATCTGCCGATAGGCCTGTTCCGTGGTGGTATCCGCGGCGCCGTAGACGACGAGCAGCTGGCGGGTTTCGAAAAAGCGTTCGTATAGCTGCTGCCGGGTGGGGAGTGTGTCGTCCAGGGAAGCCACGACCATGGTGGGAGGCGCAGCCAGCGTGCCGGCGGGGCCGCTCGCAGGCGCCTCGGCGGTTGTTTCCGAGCAAGCTACAATACTAGCAACAACGAGGAGCAGCCCTGCGGCGGCACCCGTGAATGGCAAACGCATCATGAACGTCTCCTGGTCCAGCACATGAGCTCTCCGGGAGAGCCGCGCCCTATTCCTCCTCGGCGACGGCAGGGCGAATATCCCAGAGCAGCATGGTTTCGATGTCGGTAAAATCCTCGTAGTCGTCGGCATCGACGAACCGATAGTCACCCAGTTCGCTGCGTTTCATCGGAGAAACCTGATCCCAGCGCACCCCGTCGCGATCGACGAATTCATCGGGATAGGGGGGGTCGATTCGAAAGGAGGGATGATAGGAACGATAGGTTTTGGCCGCTTCGTAGATGGCGGCGCGCCGGGCGCCGGCTTTTGTCGCGCTCACGCCGACCACTTTGAACGGTGCAATCGTGATCGACGCCTGGACCAGGCCGTCCTCCATCTCCACGTACTCCGGGCGCATCACTTTGAAATCCTCGACATGAGGGTATGCACTTCTCTCGTTATAATCGTTCATGCGTGGCCCTACCTCGGGTCTTTACAGTTTCAGGTCTGCTTCAAGTTTGTCTCTTCGTCCCCCAATCGAATGCCCTCCCCATGGAACTGGCCGGCATCGCGCTCCAGGAGCCTGCCCATTCGTCGATAGGAGATTCGACCGCGATTCGAAGTAGCGGACGCTGTGTACTCTCGGATGCGGGCTGTGGATTCCTTGCCGGCGGTCTTTTTTGAGGCCGCAGGCGCCAAGAATCGTGGCGGCAACGGCGCTACACACGGCTTTTTGAGCCATGGTCTACATCTTCACACTTTTTTTCTAGACAAAAAAGCGTGTACTGGTTTTTTCCCCTTACCCAGTTATTAAATTTAGGTCTTCATTACAGGAGTGAGCAGTCCAGCTCTTTCTACATGCTGTTTTGAGCAGCTTCGCTTCCATAATCCAACGTATTGCAATGCGGGATATACTCCATCCAGTAGGGTTCGAGGACGACGATCTCGAAGACGACTTCGGCGACGACCTTGACGACGATCTCGACGACGACGAACTCGACGACGATCTCGACGACGATCTCGATGATGATTTTGAGGACGACGACGATCTCGACGATGACCTGGACGATGATTTCGACGATCTGGACGACGACTTCGACGATCTGGACGAACCGGACGACGTCTTCTAAGCGTTCATCCACGTCTTTCTCATTTCCTATGCCTCGAAGCCTCGGTAGCCTCATACCGGGGCTTCGCTTATTTGTAATGGCGTCCGAGGCGGGGCTTCCACGAGGCGGGGCTTCCACCAGGCGGAGCTTCCACCAGGCAGGGCTTCCACCAGGCAGGGCTACCGCTACGCCGGGTGAGCCGCGAGCCGCTACGGGAAGCGAGCGACGTGGTTAATCCTGCGCTCGGCGCTCCAACAGGAACTGCACGGCCAGCTCATAGCCGGCCATGCCGAGGCCGCATATCTGTCCGAGGCAGACCGGCGCGATCATCGAAACGTGGCGAAAGGACTCACGTGCGTGAATATTGGAGAGGTGGACCTCCACGACCGGCAACCCGACGCCCGCGATGGCGTCGCGGAGCGCGATCGACGTGTGGGTATACGCACCGGGATTAAACACGATGCCCTGACGCCCCTCGCGCAGGGCAGCGTGGATCGCATCGATGAGGGCGCCCTCGTGATTACTCTGGTAGAAGAGAAAGTCGACTGCTGGAAAGGCTTTGTGGAGGCGTGACTCGAGGTGGGCGAGCGTCGCATGGCCGTAGGTAGCCGGCTCGCGGGTGCCGAGCAAGTTGAGGTTGGGTCCGTTGAGGATGAGCAGATGCATGGGGATATGCGGGAGGATGGGTTCAGCGGGCACCGGGTCGGACTTCAAACGAAAGGCCATCGTAGGCCAGTTCGATGCCGGCGGGGAGCCGCACCTCTTCTTCCATATGGAGGATATGGTGTGTCATGTGGATCAGATACGTTTGCCGTGCGCCAAGACGCTGGGCGACTTCGACGGCCTGTTCGATGGTAAAGTGTGAAGGGTGGGCCTCGTGGCGGAGCGCGTCCAGAACAAGTACATCCAGGTCTTCAAGCAGGGCCATGCTTTCCGGAGGTATGTGGCTGGTATCCGTCAGGTACGCGAACCGACCGACGCGATATCCATGAAGCGGCAGTTTCCCATGGAAAGCCTCGATGGGCGTGACCATCACCGAGCGGCTGATATCGTACCGACCCGCGATTCGGAAGGGGGCGACGACCGCCTCCATGCGAAGGTTCGCGACGCCCGGGTAGGCACGATCGATGAAGATATACCGGAACATGTCGCGCAATGTGTCGGCTGTATCCGGACGCGCGTAACACGTGATGGGGGTGGCATTATCGAAGAAAAACGGTCGCAGATCGTCCAGCCCCACGACATGATCGAAATGATGATGGGTGAGGAGTACGGCGTCGATGCGTGTCAAGCCGGCGCGGAGGGCCTGGGTGCGGAAATCGGGCCCTACGTCCACCAGCAGGTGCAGGCCATCGACATCGATGAGACAGGCACACCGGGTCCGTTTATCCCGCGGATCGTTCGACTGGCAGACCCGGCAGGTGCAGCCGATGACGGGAATACCGGTCGAGGTACCGGTGCCCAGCAGGGTGACGCGCATCGCGCCTTCACTCGACGGCATCCACCTCTCCGGCATCACGGGCATGCCGGGCGTCCCAGGCTTCCTCGAGTGCTTTGCGGACTGCCGGCTTGATAAACACCGCGTCGAGCGGTCGTTCGCGCAGGCTTTCGGCCATCACAGCAACATGGATGTCGGGCACATGCAGGCGGTTGAGCACGATCGTCTCTTTGCCGGCGACCGTGCAGCGGCCACCACGAAAGTTGCCGCGCTCGCGGCGAACCCGCAGCCCCAGCTGCTGGGCTACTTCTTCCAGTTCTTTCACGATCTTATCCGGCTTCATAGGCTTCGGATGGATACGGTTGCGGCGTCGGGAGGGTTGTGATCCCCAAGCGATCACCAGTTTACGCCCAGGGAAAACGTGTGCCGTTGTTCGTGGTAGTCAAACAGATCGGGGGAACGGGTGACGAATACGCTGGATCCGCCCACATTCCAACGCGTAACGCGGTAGGTGTATCCCAGGCTGAAACCGAGTCGTTTGACGAGCGGCCCCAGGTGTAGTTGTACGTCGGCGTCGGCAAGCCGGGCGGAGCCGGCCGAGTCGCTAAAAGATTGCAGCGCCACACCTAACGCCGGCGTGACCCGCACCTCCAGGAGCGCTACGGGCGACAGTTGTCCGTAGTAGCCGATACCCACCCCGAGCCCCAACGTGGTGATGCTAAAATCGTCCAGGATGTCGATGTCGCGCGGGGCGACCCGGCGGAAGTTTGTGTAAAGCATGATCGGGACGAAGAGGCGGTGGTCCGCGTCAGTTGCCGCTTCCGAGAAAAAGATCTCGCCCCACGAAAGCAGCGTGGCGTCCAGGTAGCCCAGGCTCAGCCGGGACGTATCGGCGGCGGATTGTGTGCCCCAGCTGAGCGATGCGGAGAAGTTGGCTCGGGAATACTGGGCCGTGATGGCGGGAGACGTAAAATCCAGCCGCGCCGGCGGAGGCGTGTCGCCGGCGAAAGTGAAGTCTACCGTCGTGTACCCGATCAACACCGCCGTCGCCAAACGGGGTCGGTCGTTGCCAAAATAGAACGGTTGGGCGTGCGTATCGCGCGTCCAACCGGCCATAACCGATAACAGCACCCCTAGCACAAGTGGCCATGAGGCTCTTGGGGGCATTACGTCAGCGTCTCGGCGCACGGGATATCCGCCTGGTTAAATCGATCTCGCCCGACAGCGAGCGGCTCAATCTACGACTTCAGGGCCGGATTCTTCACTGCGTTTCTTCCCGCGCCGGCGATCGTTGCGAAACGGTTTGCCCGTCTCGGGGTCGACGAAGCGGTACCGGAAAGGCGCCATCTTCTCATCACCCCGAATGTGCACGCGGATGAAGTACTTGAAGAACCACCCCAATCGGATGGACGGGAAGTTATGCGTCAGGTATGCGGCCGTGAACGGGTGTACAAGCAGATGTACCGTGCTGCCTTCCTTCTTCTCTTTGAACTTCTGGATCCAGCGGTCCACCTTCTCGAGGAACGTCTGGATGTCCATCGGCACCGGATCCTCCCGATCGAGCACAGTGGCCAGCTCGAGACCGTGGTCCAGAGGAGCAACCAGCGCATCCGGCGCGACTGGCATCTGTGCAGGCTCGGCATCCCCGACGATCGTGATCGCGCCGGCGCTGGGCGCAAACGTCTTCGTGATGCTAGGACGTAGGCGTTGCCGGGTGATTTCGATGAGACCAAAATCGCTCATTGGCAGCACTTTCGTGACGGCGCGGTCCTGCCGGAACGCCTTGCGGAGCTCGTTATAGACCTTTTTGCGGTTACGGTCGAGGCGGAGATCGATAAAGTCCACGACGATGATGCCGCCGAGGTCGCGCAGCCGCACCTGTCGCGTGATGGCTTGGACGGCCTCGAGATCCACCTTGAGGGAGTTATCCTCCTGGGAAAGCCCCCGGCCGGCGCGCCCCGAGTTTACGTCGACGACGTGCATTGCCTCGGTATGTTCGATGAACAGGTAGCCGCCCGAGGGCAGTTCGATGCGGCTTTCGAACGCCTGCTGGACTTCGCGGGCGATGCGGGCTTCCTGGAAGATGTGGCGCTTCCCTTTGTGCTGCTGCACGGCCGGCACCATGTGCGGCGCGATGGCCTGCACGTAGTTCTTAACGTTACGGTAGAGCTTCGGGTCGTCGATGAGGATGCGGTCGTAGTCGTCCGAGAACAGATCGCGAATAACCGAAGACGCCATGTTCACGTCTTCATGCACGACTATCGGCGCTGCCGGCGAGCCCTGCAGCTTTTTCTCGATCTTGCGCCATTTATCCAGGAGGAGGCGAAGATCGGTATCCAGTTCCTTGGCTTTCTTGCCTTCGGCTACGGTGCGTACAATGACGCCGAAACCCTCTGGAAGAAGGCTTTTGGCCAACGCGCGGAGGCGGCGCCGTTCTTTGTACGAGAAGATTTTTTTGGACACCGCCACGTAGTTGGCGAGCGGCACCAAGACGAGGAAGCGGCCAGCGAGCGAGATATCGGTCGAGACGCGGCTGCCTTTGGCCGAAATCGGCTCCTTGACAATCTTTACGAGGATGTGTCGATCTCGCCTGAGATGCGCCTCGGGCGAATGGATTCGTTTTTCGGCCGGCTGGCGATCGTCGCGTGAACCGCGTCCGTTGCGGCCATCACGGCCACGAGATTGCCGTCCTTCGCCCCCTTCGCGGGGCTCACGGCCTTCGCGACCTTCGCGGGGCTCACGGCCTTCGCGACCTTCGCGGGGCTCACGGCCTTCGCGCCCTTCACGGGGCTCACGGCCTTCGCGCCCTTCACGGGGCTCACGGCCTTCGCGACCTTCGCGGGGCTCACGGCCTTCGCGACCTTCACGGCCTTCGCGCCCTTCACGGGGCTCACGGCCTTCGCGACCTTCACGGCCTTCGCGCCCTTCACGGGGCTCACGGCCTTCGCGCCCTTCACGGGGCTCACGGCCTTCGCGCCCTTCACGGGGCTCACGGCCTTCGCGCCCTTCACGGGGCTCACGGCCTTCGCGGCCTTCGCCGGGCTCACGGCCTTCGCGGCCTTCGCCGGGCTCACGGCCTTCGCGGCCTTCGCCGGGCTCACGGCCTTCACGGCCTTCGCGGCCTTCGCGGGGCTCACGGCCTTCACGGCCTTCGCGGGGCTCACGACGGTCAACTCGGGCTTCGCGGGGCTCACGGCTTTCGCGATGCTCCGGTTTTTCGCGCTCATCGGGAATATCGACACGGCTTTCGATCGGCTCGTGGGCATCCCCATTGGCAGAAGGGGCTACGAGTGCCTCAGCGGCATCGACGGGAAGGTGGACGTCATCGGAAGGGGCGATTACATCCTGGGGTACATCCTGCGGCGCACGCGAGTCGCGGCGGCGGCCGCGTGTTTGCTCCTGTTCTTCGGAGCGCTGCCGGGTGCGTCGCTGAGCTGAGCGTCGGCGGCCGCGCGATTTCATGTCGACGCGGGCGCGGGGTTTTTCCTCTTCGGACTCCTCATCCCCGTCGTGCATCGCGACCTCAAGCTCGTCGTGCGGTTCGATCTCCAGGGGATCATCGGCCACATCGTCGAGCGAGGTCACTTCCAGTTCGTCATCATCCGGGCCGGCCGTGTTGTGTTGACCGCGGGGGCGTCTGCGTTGCGAGAGGCGCGAAACCGCCGAGGGGGGTGCACTACGCTCGGCGCTTTTTTGGACGCTTGGCGCATCCTGTTCGAGCAACTCAAGCCACTCCGGCAGGTTATCCGCCAGATCGGAGAAGTGTAGGAAGGCATCCTGTTTCTGGCCGATATCGATAAAGGCCGCCTGGATACTCGACATCGTCCTACGGACGCGCCCGAGGTAGATGTCGCCTAACGTGCGCTCATTATCGGGATCCTCAATGTAAAGCTCGACCAGTTCTCCGTTCTCGATCAGCGCGATGCGCGTCTGATTCTTCTCTGCATTGATAATGATTTCTTTCTGCATACAGTGTGCTGGCGCGCACACCTGGCGAACTGGCATCCCGGTAGCCCGATGGTGCGGGCCCCTGTTGATGGAGTGGAGGCTCTTCCAATGTGACAGTCTTACCGGGCATTCTCTGGAACGCGAGGCCGGCGTCGGGTACAGTACCCCCGAGATCGCCTATCCAGGGCAGAGTGGTGGAGCGGGTAGACACGAACCCGCGCGGTAAGACGGAAATCGGCCAGTTCGAGAGGTGCTGGGTGCACGCTCGGAAATAAGAGAATAAATAGGGCTGGAGATGGGTCAGGACCTGGCCGATTGAGGCCAGACATGCCCGGAGTACGTTGTACACGACAATTAACTCGAACACGCTGCGGGAGAGAAGGACGCGCATTCGCCTATCCACACTCCCCGGCTGCTGTACGCAACGACAGCGGCGGCAGCTATCATAGTGCGCCACGCCCTCGAGTCCGAGGCAATGGCAGAAGGCGCTTCATCCTGTTCGCCGGACACCTGGTGCAGTACGCCGGCGCCCGAGCCGGGCCACGACGTACACGCGAAACGGGTGGGTCGAAAGTTCACTTGCGACAGTGCGCAGTACACCTGGATCAAAGTGCATGAGCCGTTTTAATCGCCGTCCGCGCGGAAATGATCCCACGGGTTCCCGGCAGGCGCGACGGGCCATCGTCAAATTTTTCCGAAACATAGCTAGGGGAGGGTTGTTCGGGTGTAGCTGTCAAAAAAAGGGTCTCACGTGGCCGTATTTTCCTGGCACTTTGCCGTATCATGGTCCGGCATTTAAGGAACCGTCTACTCATGAAAATGACCAGATCCATGGTGAAGCCATCGGGTTCAGTCCTGGTGAGTTCAATCCTGTAGAGCGCTGCGCAGCGAGTTATGAAAACGGATACAGATCAGAAGGCGCCGGCGATTCGTTCGCTGTTCTCGTCGCCTGTTGGAAAAAAGATACTGACCGGTATTACCGGGCTGGGACTGATACTGTTTGTCCTGATGCACGTGTCCGGCAATCTCTCCTATTTCAACAGCTCGGATGCGTACAATTCCTATTCGCATTTCCTATTGAGCCTGGGGCCGCTCCTGTATGTGGTCGAGTTGGGGTTGGTGGCGTTTTTTGCCGTGCATGCGGTGCTTGGCATCCGGATCTACCTGGGTAAACGTCGGGCGCGGACACACGGCTATAAATCGTATGCGTCGAGGGGTAAGCCCAGCATGCAGACGTTCAGTTCGCGGAGCATGATCGTGACGGGCATCCTGCTGCTACTCTTCCTGTTCATCCACATCAAGACCTTCAAGTACGGAACGTATTACGAGACCGTGGTGGACGGCGTGCCGATGCGCGACCTGGCCCGGCTGCTCACGGAAACGTTCCAGAGCCCTGTGTACACGTTCGGGTATGTAGCCATCATGGTGCTGCTCGGCGTCCACCTTCGCCACGGTTTTTGGAGCGCCTTCCAGTCGCTCGGTGCGATGAATCCCCGTCTGACGCCCGTGGTGTACGGGCTGGGCGTCCTGATCGCGCTGTATATCACCATTGGATTCCTCGTTCTTCCGCTTTGGATCTTCTTTACGGGAGGTAATGCGTAAATGACACTCGACGCCAAAATCCCTGCCGGCCCACTCGAATCGAAGTGGAACCAGTACTTGAAGAATATCAAGCTGGTCAGCCCGAACAACAAGCGTAAATACACTGTCATTGTCGTGGGCACGGGGCTCGCCGGCGCGTCCGCGGCGGCCACGCTGGCCGAGTTGGGGTACAACGTAAAGGCGTTGTGCATACAGGACTCATCGCGTCGGGCGCACAGCATCGCCGCGCAGGGCGGCATCAACGCTGCGAAGAACTACCCCGGCGACGGCGACAGCGTCTGGCGGTTGTTTTACGACACGATAAAGGGAGGCGACTACCGCTCGCGCGAGGCGAACGTCTACCGGCTCGCTCAGATCAGCAACGCCATCATCGACCAGTGCGTTGCTCAGGGCGTGCCGTTCGCGCGCGAGTACGGCGGCCTGCTGTCGAACCGCTCGTTCGGCGGCGCGCAGGTGTCGCGCACGTTTTACGCGCGTGGGCAGACCGGGCAGCAACTCTTGCTGGGCGCCTACAGCGCACTCAGCCGTCAGGTGGAAGCCGGCACGGTGATGATGTTGCCGCGCCAGGAGATGCTGGACCTGGTCGTAGTGGATGGCCGCGCCCGCGGTATTATCACCCGAAACCTGGTCACCGGCAAGCTCGAGCGTCATCACGGCGACGCCGTGTTGCTATGTACGGGCGGTTATGGAAACGTCTATTACCTGTCCACGAACGCCAAAAACTCGAACGTAACCGCCGCATGGCGCTGTTATAAACGCGGGGCGTTGTTCGCCAACCCGTGTTTCACGCAAATCCACCCGACCTGTATCCCCGTTTCGGGCGACTACCAGTCCAAGCTCACGCTCATGAGCGAGAGCCTCCGGAACGACGGCCGCGTCTGGGTGCCTAAAAACGTAGGCGACAAACGCGCGCCCCTCCAGATCCCCGAAGAGGATCGCGACTATTACCTCGAGAAAAAGTACCCGAGCTTCGGCAACCTGGTACCGCGCGACGTTGCGTCGCGCAATGCCAAGCAGGTATGCGACGAGGGCCGCGGCGTGGGTACGACTCAGTTATCGGTCTACCTCGACTTCCGCGACGCGATCAAACGCCTCGGCCGGGACACCATCGCCGCGCGGTACGGCAACCTGTTTGAGATGTACGAACGCATCACCGACGAGAACCCCTACGATGTTCCGATGCGCATCTACCCCGCCGTCCACTATACGATGGGCGGCCTGTGGGTCGATTATAACCTGATGACGACCGTTCCGGGCCTATTCGCACTGGGTGAGTGTAATTTCTCGGACCACGGCGCGAACCGCCTTGGAGCGAGCGCGCTCATGCAGGGGCTGGCGGACGGGTACTTCATCATCCCCTACACGCTCGGGCAATATTTAGCCGGCACGGCCGCCGGCGGCAGCACCAGCGACGCCGCGTTCGCCGAGGCCGAATCCTCCTCCACCGAAACCATTGATCGCCTCTTCAGCGGCCGTAAGAAACGGACGGTCCTCGAGTTCCACCGTGACTTGGGCCGAATCGTATGGGATAATGTGGGCATGAGCCGCACGCGGGAAGGCCTCACACGCGCCGTCGACGAGATCGCCGCGTTGCGCGCCTCCTTCTGGGACGATGTCACGCTGCCCGGACGCCAGGATTCGCTAAACAAGAATCTGGAATTCGCCGGCCGGGTGGCCGATTTCATGGAGTTGGGCGAACTCATGGCCCGCGATGCCCTCCAGCGTGAGGAATCGTGCGGCGGCCACTTCCGCGAAGAGTATCAGACACCGGAAGGCGAAGCGCTGCGCAACGACGACGACTTTGCGTACGCCGCGGCCTGGCAGCATCAGGCCGGCGGGCCGGCCTTGCTCCACAAAGAAAATCTTGCCTTCGAGAACGTTTCGCTCTCGCAACGCAGCTACAAGTAACCTCCAGATCCGATTCTACGCGTACCCGATAGCCAATAGACCGTTATGCGCATACAACTCAACGTTTGGCGGCAGGCAGGGCCCACCGTGGCCGGCCAATTCGAAACCTACAGCCTGGACGATGTTAGCCAGGACATGTCGTTTCTGGAGATGTTCGATCTGCTGAACGAGACGTTGATCAAGGAGGGCAAGGAGCCGGTCGAGTTCGACCACGACTGCCGCGAGGGGATCTGTGGATCATGTAATATGATGATCAATGGCCAGGCGCACGGTCCGCGCGCACGAACGGCAACCTGCCAGCTCCACATGCGCGAATTCAAGAACGGCGACACGATCGATGTCGAGCCCTGGCGCGCTGACGCATTCCCGGTCATACGCGACCTTGTCGTGGACCGCTCGGCGCTCGATCGCATCATCGAGGCCGGCGGATACGTGTCGATCAACACGGGCAGCGCCCCGGATGCCAACACGATCCCCGTCGAGAAAGACAAGGCGGAGGCGGCGTTCGACTTTGCGGCATGTATAGGCTGCGGCGCCTGTGTGGCGGCCTGCCCTAATGCCTCGGCATCGCTATTTGTGGGCGCCAAAGTGGCCCACCTTGCGCTGCTGCCCCAGGGCGAGCCCGAGCGCAAGCGACGCGTGCTCCACATGGTGGGCCAGATGGAAAAGGAGGGCTTCGGCGACTGTTCGAACCACGGGGAGTGTGAAGCCGTGTGTCCGAAGGGCATCTCGATCGCCGGCATCGCCTTGATGCGCCGCGAGTACATGAAAGCTCTGATAGGTTAACCGAGTACCAGCCGACGACGATCAGGTGGTCAGGATCGCCTGCGCGGGAGCGGGCCGTGCGAGGGATCGCGAGGGGTTCCCCGCATCCTGGAAATGGGCAGCCGGCTGCGGGCCGGCAAGCACAAAATCGAACCCGAGCGACGCGTACGATTTCTGAAGTTGTCGTACCTGCCGGGCGAAGCTGTCGGTGTGTTCGGGGTTGACGAGGTACGCGGCGTTAAAGATGAGCCGCTGCCCCTGCGGCGAGCGTTCAGCCACCACGGGTAAAATGGCCGTTCCATCTGTGTAGCCGGTCAACGCGCCATTGCTATGGCGGATACAGGCCCGACACACCGCGCGGGTTTCTTCCGCGACGACCCGCTCCAATTCGGTTCGAAGCCTGCGGGCCTCGTCCGGCGGCTTACCCGTCATTTCCGCCTGTAGCGCCCGCACCCGGTTGCTCGCCTTCTCGGTCAGCAACCGCAGCCTCCGTTCATTACACAGCACCTGGAGTTCCCATTCCATCCTCCCCTCGATTACACCGAGGGTAAGCATGAAGTCCTCATAGTGCTCCTTCAAGAACGCCTTGAGGCTTTCGAGGGAGTCGCAGATCGTACAGACACGCATCGGCACGATAGCGCCCTGGGATTGCACCGCCGCCAGAACACGGTTATGCTTTTCGACAGTCCCTCGAAACCACGCCTGATCGTTCAGATTGAGTTGGAGGGACTTTTCACCGAACTCATCCAGCGAGACCTTGCTGATCAGCGCCTGTGCTTTTCCAAATGGGTAACGGTAGATCGGGTAGGTGGGATCTACGCCCCGTTCAGCCAGCCAGAGATCCGGCGTATAGAGGGTGACGGCGTAGATATAATATCCGATGGCAGCCGGCTGGGCAACCCGTGGCGCGGGGGCGGCGACAGCCAGGGACGACGCCACTACCGGATAGGCGGGGTGTTTCGTTGGGGGTGGTGGCGGCGCAGACCCCTCCATCTCCCCAAGCGCACGCTCGAGAATAGAGTCCAGCAAATGCTCTTTGAGCAGCTGCTTGGTTTCCTGGAGGCTTTTATCCGGGTAGGCAATAGGAGCAGGCGCCTCCGGTCGAACCCGCAAGTAGTGGCTCAACGAAGGACCCAGCAGCCAACGGTGCATCCCGGCAGAAGTTGATGCCACGGCCTAGCCTCTTCCTGAAAAAATGCGTGTCGAGCGGACGTCACGCCGCGTCGGTGTGGCGCCGCTGTCGCAGGTACGTAGCACATGGCAACGAACTCCATCCGGCCGCACGACAGAGCCCCGCACGACAGAGCCCCGCACGACAGAGCCCCGCACGACAGAGCCCCGCACGACAGAGCCCCTCACGCGTCGCTCGCGTTCGCTGGTTTGATACGGAGAAGGGCCTCCTCGTTGCGCGCGATCTGGCCGCGCATCCCGTGGAGCTCGACGACGACCCGGCGACCGAGTTCGTCATCGGGTCGGCGGACCTGGACCGGTTGCGGGGGGGTGGCCTGGTCGGCGCCCGCCGACTCGTCTGCGATTTCCGCGAGCAGTTGCTCCAGAGTGTGGTGTCGGATGATAGCCCGGGCATCGCCAACCGCCTCGTCGCGTGCCGCCTCGACGACGCGCCGGATCTCCTCCGCATACGTCGAGACGAATCGATGCTGGAAGCGATGGGCGATCTCGAGCGTGTCTAGCTTTGCCATATTCCAACCACAGAAAGTGAGCCTTTGACCCGCGGCTATTACATCGAAGGTTGGGGCTGGAACCAGGTGCCACCCGAGGGCTGCGGCTTCTGACTCTTGGACAGCGGGGCCTGGTCTTCGGCCGCACTTTCAAGGATTGCCTGGAGCATGCGCTCCTTTAACATGGCCTTGGCTTCGACGAGCGCCTCGTCTCGGGCCTCCTGAATCATGCGGATGATCAACTCATCGGATGCTTTAACGAGTTTATCCTTCAGTTGCTCGATGAGCTGCGTGGTCTGATTGTTCATGGGAGTATACCCTTGTGGTTGATCGCTAAAACGTGGTAAGTCACCTACGGGTACTATGTGCTTCATGGACCCATCGCCTCTCAGTGTCCACCTGAAAGAGGGGGGACGGCTTCCAATAGCAAATCAACGATAGCAGTACGCCATCCGGGCCGTGTTCCAGTACCTCGTTACGCTTGGCCGGCACAGCGTGATTAGTCTCTATTTTTCTTTACACGTGCCCGCGTGGCGAGGGTCTGATCGGGGAAGGAAATGCCGACGGCGTGGTGATTCCTTCCCGGGCGACCAGGTCACAGGCCGCCAATCAGGCGCAGAATCGCGCCGGCGGCCTGCGAGAACGACTCTGCAAATGCGGTACCGTCCTGAACCAGGCGCTCCAAGTTTGAAAGCGACGGCTGCACCCTGTTCGGATGGAGGTGAGCCGGCCCTTAATTCTCGCTGTGCTCGTCGACGATGAGTACGGAGGGTTCCGGGTTCAGCCGGTTTACCTTGGAGATGGCGTCTTTGAGGATTGCTTCCAGCATGCGCTCTTTGAGGAGCGACTTCGCCTCTTCGAGGGCTTCGGTCTGGGCCTCGTTCACGAGGCGCTTGATATCATCCTGGGAGGCGGAAAGGAGTTTATCTTTCAGCTGTCCCATCACGTTGTTCGTCTGCGTCGTCATACTCTGCCTCATTGTGTTGACATGGTCCGTTGCGATAAATGATCGCCCCAAAAATCAACACAAAGACCCTACCAATCTGCGCGATTACGTAAGGAAAATTATCAAGGAGCGGTCGGAGGGTAAATGGTGAGGCGCTGGCCGATCTGAAGCAGGTTGCTTCGGATGCTGTTCCAGCTTCGTAATTGGGTAACCGTGACGCTGTATTGCTTTGCAATCCCGATCAGGGTATCACCCCGGCGTACACGGTATACGACCCTGCTGGGGGGTTCGGCCGGTTTTTTATCGGTTTGATTCTCGGCGGCGGGCGTGGCGGAGGCTCCTGCGGCGGCCTGCTCGCGGGCGAGGGCTTCAGCCTCAACCTGGCCGAGGAGCGCCATCCGCGCGGTGCGGGCATCGGCCGTGGCCTCTGCGATCATGCGGCTCGCATCGAGCGGTTCAGAAATACGCGGCGTGATAACGCGGACGGAGCGCATGCCGTACTGCACGCGCATCGGGCGGGCTTCGCCCAGTTGGAGGCCGCCAGAGTAATCGGTCGCCGGCACGAGGAGGGTCTGCCCGAGCCGAATCGTGGTGCTGTGTAGCCCGTTATTTCGCATCAGCGCCGAGACATTCACCCCGTAGCGGCGGGCAATCTGACCGATGGTTTCGCCCTGTCGGACGACGTGCTGGCTCGCCGTCCGCCTCGTGGCCGTGGGAAGTTGCCGGTAGCCTTCTGCAAACCGATCGTAGCTATGCAGCGGTAGGCGCAAGAAATAGGGGCTCTGCGAAGGTGGCAGGGTGTTGCCAAGCAGTTCCGGGTTCAGCGCCTTGATCGCTTGGACCTCGGTCTGGGCGAGTTCCGCGACCAGATCCAGCGCCAGGGAGCCCTGGACGGGCACCAGATCATACTGGTAGCTCTGCCCCGGCTCGACCCCCTGTTCCAGTCCGTACGCGTCCGGGTTCGAGGCTAGAAGCGCGGTAGCGATGAACATGGGGACGTAGTTACGGGTCTCGCGCGGGATCTTGGTGATGACATCCCAAAAGGTCGCCGGCCGCCCGAGCGTCGCTTCCGCCTGACGCAAATGGCGACGGAGTTTGCCGGGGCTGTAATTGTAGCCGGCGAGGGCGAGTTGCCAGTCGCCCCCAAACATCTTATGCAGATCCTTCAGGTGCCGGGCGGCGGCGCGAGTGGCCTTTTCGGGGTCCATCCGTTCGTCCACCCATCCGTTGGCGGTAAGGTCGTAGGCATACCCTGTAGCTTTCACGAACTGCCACATCCCCACGGCGCGGGCCCAGCTTTTGGCGCGCGGGTTGAGCCCGCTTTCGATCATCGCCAGATACTTGAGCTCATCCGGAACGCCTTCTTCCTCGAGGATTTTCTCGATCATCGGGAAATACGTTTCGGCGCGGGAGAGCCAGTGGTAGATGTGCCGCTCGGGCTCCGTCAGCAAGAACACCATGCTTTTGCGCACGTGTTCGTTGACCTGCATGCTGATTTCGGTTTCGGCGACATCCAGTTCGGGTAGTTCGATGCGCGCGAGGGGGGGAAGGTCGTCGTCGCTCAGCGTTTCAAACGCCTGGTCCCGCCAGGTGAAAATGTCCCCTTGCTGGATGTAGAGCGTGTCCGGAAAGCCGTAATAGCTTTCGTATTCGGTGATCACGCTGCGGTAGAGTTCCTTGAAGCGCGGGTCGTCCAGTGCGTCGGGGGCGCGAGCGATCACAGCGATTTCACCCAGGAGGCGATCGAAGAGCGCTTCGACGACCTCGTGGTCCTCGCTGGCCTGAGCGGCGAGTAGTTCGCCCTGGTAGCGGTAGAGTTCGGCCATCCGCCGCAGCCGGCTTTTTTCATCGAGGCTATCGAGCGGTGCGGCGACGGGTTCATCCAGGAAATACCGCGACGCCTGATAAAACGGAACCGACTCGGCCGGCACCGGCTCCACGCCGGCCATCGCGGGCCGGGTCAACGCGGCAATTTCGGGAAGAAACCCGGTATCGGTATCCTGCGCCAGCATGCTGCCGGAGGGGATGACCATCAGGGCGATGGCCAGGGTTCGCTGGACGAAACGCTGCATGGGTACAGGAGGTCTGGAGGACGTGGTGCGTCCAGGAACGAATGCGTTTTTTACGCCCGCCAATACGGTGTGTCCTTAAAAAAGGCAGGTACTTGGAACTGTGGCCAAAGAATAAACCACAACGCCTACTTTTGCAAGCCCGGCCGGCTCAAGCCGCGAGCGCGCTCTGGCGCATGAGGCCCGTAGGGTTACGATCAGAGCGGGATGTTTCCGTGTTTACGCCGGGGGTTGGCGACCGCTTTATTTTTCAGCATATCCAACCCACGGATGAGCCGGAATCGCGTTTCACTGGGCTTGATGACATCATCCACATACCCCTTGCCGGCGGCGACATAGGGATTGGCGAAGGTGTCCCGGTATTCGGCGATAAAGGTCTCCTCGGCCCTGGCGGGGTCCGGCGCTGCGAGGATCTGTTTCCGGTAGATGATCTCTACGGCTCCTTTGGGGCCCATGACGGCGATTTCGGCGCTCGGCCAGGCAAAATTGAGATCGCCTCGGATGTGTTTCGAGTTCATCACGTCGTAGGCGCCGCCATAGGCTTTGCGGGTGATGACGGTGATCTTAGGGACTGTCGCCTCGCAGAACGCATACAGCAGCTTGGCGCCGTCGCGGATGATCCCGCGCCACTCCTGATCGGTGCCGGGCAGGAAGCCAGGCACATCTTCGAACACGACGAGCGGGATATTAAACGCGTCGCAGAAACGCACGAAGCGGGCGCCTTTGCGGGACGAGTCGATGTCCAGCACGCCGGCGAGCACGGCAGGCTGGTTGGCCACGATGCCGACGGAGCGCCCACCCAGCCGCGCGAGGCCTACCACGATATTCTGCGCAAAGGCCTCGTGAACTTCGTAAAACGAGCCCGCGTCCACTACGGCGCGGATCACATCCTTGATGTCGTACGGCTTATTGGGGCTGTCCGGGATGATCGTATCGAGCTCTGCCGGCGCCCGATCCGAGGGATCGTTCGAGGCGACGGCGGGCGCCTGTTCGTCGCAGTTCTGGGGCAGGTACCCCATCAGTGTGCGGATATGCAGGAGGCATTCGACATCGTTTGCGCAGGCAAAGTGGGCCACGCCGCTTCGGGAGGCGTGGGTATCCGCCCCGCCGAGTTCCTCGCTCGACACCTCTTCGTGCGTGACCGTTTTGACGACGTTTGGGCCGGTGACGAACATGTAGCTCGTCTTTTTGACCATGAATACGAAGTCCGTCAGGGCCGGGCTGTAGACGGCGCCGCCGGCGCAGGGTCCCATGATGGCCGAGATCTGAGGGACGACCCCACTGGCCAGCGTATTCCGCAGGAAGATGTCCGCATACCCGCCGAGTGACACGACGCCCTCCTGGATGCGGGCGCCGCCGGAGTCGTTGATCCCGATGACGGGCGCGCCGTTGGCCAGCGCCAGGTCCAGGATGTTGACGATCTTGCGGGCGTGCGCGAGCCCGAGCGATCCGCCAAACACCGTGAAGTCCTGGCTGAACACATACACGAGCCGCCCGTCGATTCGTCCGTAGCCGGTGACGACGCCATCGCCGGCCGGCCGATTGCCGGCGAGCCCGAAGTCCGTGGCGTCGTGAAGGACGAAGGCGCCCAGTTCTTCAAACGACCCCTCATCCAGCAGGATATCGATCCGCTCGCGGGCCGTGAGTTTGCCTTTGGCTTTTTGCTGGGCAATGCGGTCCGCTCCGCCGCCCAGGAGCGCATCCTCGCGACGCCGCTCCAGCTCCTTCAACCGAGACGTATTGTCGTGCATGATCGCTCCGTTAGCGCGATTTACGGTACTGGGCCTCGACGCTCTCGGTAAACATGAGCGCTGCGGGACTATAGATGTTCACCTGGTGGCGTTTGAATACTCGATCGGCGATGAGCTGAGAGGCCTGCGCCCAGTCCGGCACATGGCGCAGTTCGTTGAGTGTCTGGGCATAATCCGCGCTCGACCCCATGAACAGGTGTTCGATGAACAGGCTCCGGTTCGCCATGCCCTGCTGGCCCATCACGTGGCGTTCGAGTTGGGCGAGATCCTGCAATGTAGGCGTATAGGCGGGCGGGGCCGACCTGGGCGGCGCGGAAAGCCGGGGCTCGGGCGGAGCCGGAGGAGCCCCATTCTCACGCACAAACGGCGGCGAGGGTTGGCCCAAAAAGGGAGGCGGCGGCGCGGACATGGACACCTGCTGGGGCGCCCCGGCCGGCTTCTGAAACCTGCGCCAAAGGGGCACGGCGTGGTCCGCATCCTGCGGGGCCGCCTTCGGCGGCTCTACTGGAGCGGGCGGCCTAGCGGGTGGCGCTGCAGGTGACGCCGCGGGTGCGGGGCGTGCCGGGGCCGTCTGGAACTGCTGCCAGAGGGGCGTCGGGCCCTGGGGCGCCTTCTCGACAACGGGAGCGCGGTGAACGGGCTCTTCCCGTCTCGGCGGCGGTGACCCGGGTTCTTCCCGCTTCGCCGGCGGTGGAGGCACCCTGACGGGGGCATCGGTGCGCTCCGGCTCGGCAAATAGCGTGGCAGAGGCCGGCTGTTCGAACGGTTCTACCGATCCTTCGAGCACCTTCCGTAGGGCTTCCTCATTCAGATTGGTGACGCGGCGCACTTCTTTCTCCACCTGGAGCCGCCCCTGAATCTCGTAGGCGTCCTTATCTCCGAAATACATGCTGAGTAGATCGATCGGCACGCCCTGACCGCGGGTTTCAGGGATCCGATTCATGAGGTCGAACAACGGGCGGAGCAGCCGGAGCCACTCGTCAGCCGTGAACTCGGCCGTCATGTGTCGATCGATCTGGGCGAGCAGCGATGCAAACCGGTTTCGGTCGATCTGGTCCATATTTCTGCGCGCCATGAACGTTTCGACCGCCTCGCGCAGATACGGGTACGCCGCAAAATAGCCGATTTGTTTGTAGATGACGGGCGCCATGAGCGGCCGCTCGTCGTCGCGAAATACAAACTCAACCAGGGTATGCGCCGGCAAGATCAGATGCGCCAGGACCATCTTGGATGCACGCTTCAGTGTGCCCCGCCATTCTTCTTCCGGTATGATCGCGGCATTGGCGAGCGAGGCGACCAGCTGTTTGTAGGCGTGCTGTACTTCCTCGCTTTCATAGTCGAACCAGTTCGAGCGGACGGAGCGCAGCTGCTCAACCTCGGTATCGAGGCGATGATGCAGGGTTTGCGTCAGGAAGTGCGCGAGGAGCGGGGGCATTGGATCCTGTTCAAAATCCTCGCGCGAAAAGGGCCGGGTGGCGGGGAAAGCGTCGATGAGGAAATCGAACAAGGAATCAGAAATGGCTCGCAGCATAACGATAAGGGCAGAGAGATAGGATTAAGCCGGAGAGAACCCGGAGCGGCGGCGGAGAGGGCAGGGCCCAAGGACGGCCCCACGAAGCCGCTGGAGGTCCGTATCCGCGCCGGCAACCTCCGTTTAATCGACCATCCGCCGTGGTTGTTCTCCACGCTGTGAAATGGCGTCATCCCCCCGGCTCCACCACGAGGTTATCGATGCGGATCGGTGGCATGGCGGTGCCGACTGGCACGATTTGCCCATTCTTCTCACAATACCCATGACCGGCATCCCACTCCATGGCATCGCCGACGCCGCGGATGCCCTGGAGCATCGCCGGGCCGGTGCCGGCCAGCCGTCCGCCGCGCACGGGGCCCGTCACGCGCCCGTCTTCGATCGCGTAGGCCTCGACGAGGTCCACGCTGAAGGCGCCGGACCGGGGATCGTACTGCCCGCCGCCGGGACGGCGGACGAAGAGGCCGTGTGCGATGCCGTGAAAGAGATCTTCCGGGGGGGTATCGCCCGGTAACAGGCACAAGTTGCTCATGCGTGTTTGTGGCGAGCAGCGGTAGTCCTGGCGGCGCCCACTGGCCGTGACGGGCACCCCCCAGCGTGCGGCGGACAGGCGATCTGCCAGCACGGCCACACGCACGCCGGCGTCGATGAGGAGGGTGCGGGTGGTCGGGACGCCTTCATCATCGAAGCGGGCGGAGCCCCGGCGTCCGCTGGCTGTCGGATCGTCCACCAGCGTGACGGCGGGAGGCGCGAGGCGTACGCCGACCGGGCGAGGCCCGGCGAGGACGCCATCGCCGGCGATGTCGGCTTCGAGGGCGTGACCGATGGCCTCGTGCAGGACGACGCCCCCCCAGCCTCCCGCAAGCACGATCGGGCAAGGGCCGGCGGTCGCGGAGCGGGCGTCGCGCTGGGCACGGGCATGGTCGACTGCTTCGCGGGCCAGGACTTCCGGCCGTTCGAGAAAGATCGGGCCAAAGCCGGTGCAGGAACCACGCAGGCTAAACCCCGGAGCAGGGCCGGCGGGCGCCAGGGTGATGCTCACGCGCATCTCGATCCGTGTCGCCGCCTGGGCATAAAACGCCCCCTCGCTGGAGGCCAGCGCGGTCCGGCGGGTAACGCTCCGGAAGTCGGCCTCGACGCGTGTCACCCCGGCATCGGCGGAAAAGGCGGCCTCCGCGTAGGCTTCGAGCAAGGCGCGGATTTCGAGCGGCGCGAGAAATTCCGGCGCATCGGCGGGCAGCGTCAGCGGGGTAGTGACGAGTGCCTGAAGCGCGGGCCGGGGAGCGGCGACGGAGATCTGGGGGAGGGACTCGGTGGCGCGGATAGCCGCTTCCTGCCAGCCGGCGGGATCGGGATCCGCCGTGCAGGCGAAGGCCTGTCGGTGGCCCTGGAGGATTCTCAGCCCGAGGCCCTCCACCCGGTTCGAGGATTCTCGCCAGGTGGGCACCCTGCCAGCAACGAGCGTCGCACCGGCATAGGTCGATGCTTCGAGGAAGAGATCCGCATAGTCGCCGGCTCGCAATAGGCGGCCGAGCAGGGCCGGACCCGCCTCGCCGAGACGCTCCGCAGAGGCCAGGAACGCCTCTGCGCCATCGTGCCGGGGGAGCCCGCCCATGTCAGTAGCCGTAAATGGAGAAGTCGTCCCTCCGCATATACAGGTTCAGTACAATCGCAAGCATCATGGACTCCGTGATCAGCGCCGATCCTCCGTACGAGATGAAGGGCAACGGAATGCCGATGACCGGCAACATGCCGGTGGTCATCCCGATATTCAAAAAAATATGCACCAGATAAAACGCGGCGACTCCCACGACGAACGTATTCCCGAATGGATGTTTGATCTGGCCGGCAATCATCACGAGACGCATCAACAAAAAACCAAAAAGCAGGAGCACCACAAGCGAGCCAAGGAACCCGAATTCTTCCCCGATCACACTAAAAACAAAGTCAGTCGTCTGCTCGGGCACATAGGCGCCCTGCGTCTGGGTCCCTTCCATGAACCCTTTACCCCAGAGCCCACCGGAGCCGATAGCGGCCTTGGACTGGACGAGGTGGAAGCCGACCGTATATCGGTACTCGATGGCCTCCGGATTGGTGAAGGACAACAGGCGGGCGACATGGTGTGGTTTGAGGACGCTCTCCAGCGCATACGTCATCAGCGCGATCACCCCGCCGTTCGTTAGCAGAGCGATCCCGACCGACACCGCGCCGCGCCGGCGTGCGAGGAGCGCCACCACAAATATCGCGAGAAAGACGTACGCGGCCGACGGGTAGACGATGATGAGATAGCCGGACACCGCCGGGGCAATCAACAGGAGGACATGGGCGAGGGAGAGACCACTCCAATACAGGAGCATCGGAATGATGGCCAGGTAGACGAGCGCCGTGCCGGTGTCGTTCTGCAGGACGATCAGCACCACCGGGACGAGGACGAGGAGGATCATGTACATGCTTGTCCGCAGGGGGCTAATGCCCACCCGCCGGGTCGCCGCCAGTTGCGCAACGGCGAGCAGGGTGCCGATCTTGGCGAACTCCGACACCTGGAACTGCACGGGGCCGATGCGAAGCCACGAGCGGGCCCCGTTGACCTCGTAGCCGGCGAAAAGTGCAACCACCAGGAGAAGGAGCGTGAGCCCGTAAAACGGGTAGGCGATCGTCAGATAAAACCGAACGGGCAGCAGCAGAGCGACGCCGATGCCGATGGCGCAGATGACGCTCCAGATCAGTTGCCGGTTGAAGTTGAGACGGACGCTATCGAGCAGGTATTCCTGCGCGCCACCGCGGGTAGAGCTGTAGATGGCCACCAGCCCCACGCAAATGAGGCCTGCCCAGGTGAGGAGCAGTCCGATATCGAAGTTGCGGTGCCAGGTGCGCATGCGCTCTACAGATCGTCGCTGGAGAGTTCGTTGACGAGGCGATTCATTTGCCAGAGCCGGCCGGGGGCGTCCGGCACGCGGCCTTTCAGATAAAGTTCGGCCATGAGGCTGGCGATCGGGCCGGCCTGCGTGGCGCCCGCGCCGGCGTTTTCCACGATTACTGCGATGGCCACCTTCGGATCTTCGTAGGGGGCGAACATGATGAAGAGCGAGTGGGACTTTTGCTCACCCGGCGCCTGGGCGGTGCCGGTCTTGCCGGCGCTGGATATTCCCGGAATCCGGAAGTAGAGCCCAGAGCCGATCTCCATCAACTGATGCATGCTACTGCGCACGATATCGAAATACACGCTATCCACCGCCACCTGTTGCGGGGGCGGCAGGTCGGGGACGATCAGGCTGTCCGTTTCCGGGTGGTGGAGGTGGCGAACGAGGTGGGGTACTTGCACGACGCCCCCCGTGGCGAGCGCGCCGGCGTAGCGGGCCAGCTGCATCGCCGTGACCCCCATATCGCCCTGCCCGATGCCCAGGTTCATCGAGTATCCGACGGTCCATCCCCGGGGATAGACCCGGTTGTAATAGGCCGAGTCCGGGATGAGGCCGACCGTCTGCTCCCCGATGTCCGACGAGGCCAGGAGGCCAAAACCGAACATGTTCGCGTAGCGCTGGAAGGTATTCACATCCGCCCGCCGCATCATCTCGAAAAAGAACGTGTTGCAGGATTTGAGGATGGCCGTGCGCACATCGACATACCCGTGCACGCCGAGGCATTTAAACCGGATGCCGCGGCCGATGGGGTGGCCGCCGGCGCAGTAGACTTTCTGGTCGGGCGTGATGAGGCCTTCCTGGAGCGCCATGAGCGCCATAAACGGCTTCCAGGTGGAGCCCGGCGGCATCATGCTCATCGTGGCCCGGTTGAAGAGGGGCGTTGAAGAACTGGCGGTGAGCCCCTGCCAATCCGCGGCCGACATCGAGCGGGCAAAAAGGTCCGGGTCGAGATCCGGCATGCTGACCATGGCCAGCACCTCGCCATTGTTCGGGTCGAGGGCGACGACGGCGCCGCGTTTGTTGACGAAGAGCGACTCGGCGAAAGCCTGGAGCCGGCTGTCGAGCGCCAGGTGCAGGTCGTACCCGCTGGTGGGGTGGAGGTCCGCGCTGCCGTCGCGGAAGCCGCCGACTTCCAGGCCGTGCACGTTTACCAGGCGCAGCTCACTGCCGAGATCGCCGCGGAGGATCTCTTCATAACTTTTTTCCAGGCCCGACTTACCGATGAGGTCGCCCTGTCGGTAGTCCGTATTGAGCCGGCGTTCCAGTTCGGTGCGCGTGATTTCACGGGTATAGCCCAGCACGTGCGTCGCGTGGGCCGAGGTGATGTAGCGGCGTTTCTGTGTTTCGTCATACCAGACGCCGGGGAGGCGGTGGGCGTTTTCCTGAAGCCGGCTGAAGACCTCGAAGGGCACCTCGCGGAAGGAGGGGCTCGGGCGGAAGGAGCTCCAGGCGCGGGCCTCGGCGAGGCGATTCTGGACGGTGGAGTCCGCCACGCCCAGGATGTTGGCCAGCAAACCGATCTGTGACTCGTCGAAGAACCGCGGGGTGATGGTGATGGTGTAGGTAAACTCGTTATCTACCATCAGCCGGCCGTTGCGGTCGATGATCGCGCCCCGGGCGGGGATCAGCCGTTTTTCTCGAACGGCGATGCTCTGCGTCTCCCCGGAATACGCGTTGGCGTCCACCAATTGTAGCTGCACCAGGCGAACGCCCAGCACCAGCAGCATAAAGAGCATGCTGCCTACAATCATCTTTACGCGGAAACGCTGTTCTTCCATGATCGGCGGGGTAGCGGACGGGCGGAGGGGAATGGGTCGGATACCGTTCGAACCGAAAAAAGTGCCGTTGAACGTAAGAACGTTGGACGTTTACCGTAGGAACGTTGAACATTAAACGGTACAGGACGCTCCGTTAGTCACACCCAGTGCGCGGGGTGCATCACGGATGATGTTTCGCGCGGCACGCTTGTTGCCAAAAAAACGCCTGCGCCCATCGTGCAACCTGATCGAAACGGTGGTGTACTACGATTCCGGTTAGGTATTTCCCACGGCTGGACGGTATACTCCCTGTACGCTCTGTACGATAGACGCCCTCGCAGACCATTCTCTCGGATATGATGCCGGATATCATGCGCACCACTCGTCGTTTGTCCGTTGTAGCCCTCCTGCTCCTGGGCCTCTTCGTCGCGCCGGCGAACGGGCAATACTTTGGCAAAAACAAAGTCCAGTACGACAAATTCAAGTTCAAAGTCTTCGAGACCGAGCATTTCGAGATCTACTTCTACGACGAGACCGAAGAGGCCATACGAGACGTGGCGATGATGGCGGAGCGTTGGTATCAGCGGCATTCGCGCACCTTCCTGCGCGAGTTCCACGAGAAAAAACCCCTCATCTTCTACGCGAACGACGCGGACTTCCACCAGACCAACGCGATCAACGGACAACTCGGCGAAGGGACAGGCGGCGTCACCGAATCCCTCAAGGAGCGGGTCGTGATGCCACTGACGGGTATTTATGCGGAGACCGACCACGTGCTCGGGCACGAGCTGGTGCACTCCTTCCAGTACGACATCGGCCTGGCCACCACGGACAGCACGCGGTTCGCGCTCGGCGCCTTCCCCCTGTGGATCATCGAGGGGACGGCGGAATACCTGTCCGTCGGCCGGGAGGATTCGCACACGGCTATGTGGCTGCGCGACGCGGCGATGAACGACGACCTGCCGACGGCCGAGCAACTCACCCGTGAGCCCCACAAGTACTTCCCGTACCGCTACGGCCAGGCCTATATGGCCTATATCGGCGGCAAATACGGCGACACGGCCGTGACCAGCCTCTTTAAGCTCGGCGGCCGCGCCGGCCTGGACTCGGCGTTTGTCTATGCCCTGGGCATCACGGCGGACAGCCTCTCGAACGAGTGGATCCAGGCGGTCAAGGACGCCTATCTGCCCCTCGTGGAGGACCGGACGCCGGCGGACTCGATCGGCCGGCGGGTGCTCGACAAGGACGGCGACGGCGGCCGGATCAACCTGGCGCCCACGGCCAGCCCGGACGGACGGTATGTCGCCTTCATCTCCGAGCGCGACCTGTTCAACATCAACCTGTTCATCGCCAACGCCGAGACCGGAGAGGTCATCCAGCGGCTGAAAAACGGGCCGTACGATTCCCATTTCGACAACATCCGCTTCATCAGTTCCGCCGGCTCGTGGAGCCCCGACGGCAAGAAGTTCGCCTTCATCGTGTTCTCCGATGGAGATAACGAGATCCAGATCCTGGACATCGACTCCGGCAAGGTCGAGCGCCGCATCACCGTGGCCGGCGTGGGCGCCATGCAAAATACGGCGTGGTCGCCCGACGGCGCGACGATTGCGTTCACCGGCATCGACGGCGGCGTGAGCGACCTATACCTGCTCGACCTCGAAACGACGGAAGTCCGCCAGCTCACCGACGACCGCTATGCGGATCTCCAGCCCACCTGGTCGCCCGATGGCGCCCAACTCGCGTTTGTCACCGACCGCGGGGAGGGCGGCACGGACTTCGAGACGCTCTCCTACGGCAAGATGCGCATAGGCCTGATCGATGTCGCCTCCGGCGAGGCCCGGGCCATCGTGCCCTTCCCGGGCGCCTTGCACCACAATCCGCAGTTTTCGCCGGATGGCCAGAGTCTGTTTTTCATCTCGGATCAGGACGGATTCAAGGATATCTACCGCCATCAGCTGCGCACGAGCGACACGTTCCGCATCACCCATCTGCAGACGGGTGTAAGCGGCATCACCTCGCTTTCGCCGGCCATGTCGGTCGCGGCACAGAGCGGCCGGATGATGTTCAGCATCTTCACCGAGGGCGAGTATCCGATCGTGTCCCTCGAGGCGGAAGAAACCGCGGGTCAACCCGTCGTGCCCTTGCTGGCGATCAGCGAAAACCCCGAGTATTCCGACCAGGTGATTGCGAGCCTCGACGGCGAGACGACCTACCCCATCGCCGGCATCCTTCCTCCGCAGCGCGGCGTGGACGAAGGCCTGGTGGGCAGCTACCTCAGCGACCCCACGACCGGACTGCCTTTGAACCCGGATTATGACGTAAAGGACTACGGCGCGCGGCTCCGGCTCGACTTCGTGGCGCCGCCTTCGGTGGGCGTGTCGGTAGGTGGGCCGTTTGGCGGCGGCGTCGCCGGCGGCGTCGGCTTCTTCTTCAGCGACATGCTGGGCAACCACAACCTGACGGTGGTCGCCCAGGCCAATGGCTCGTTCAAGGACATCGGCGGCCAGGTGTCGTATCTCAATCAGAAAAACCGGTTCAACTACGGCGCGGCGGCCGGCCACATCCCGCTCCTGTTCGGCTACATCCAGCAGGGCTTCGAGCCGATCTACGACGACGCCGGCAACCTGATCGGCGGCTCGCCCACGTACGACCAGGTGCTGCAGCGCATCTTCATCGACCAGGTGGACCTGCTCGGCAACTACCCGCTCTCGACCACGCGTCGGTTCGAGCTTACGGCTGGCTTTACGCGCTACGCCGAAGACATCGAGATCCGCCGGTATGTCTCGACCATCGGCGGGCTCGTGCAGGGCGAGCGGATCCAGCTGAACGACCAGGAGGGCGACCCCGTCTACTTCTTTCAGAGCGGCGCCGCCTTCGTCGGCGACAACTCTTCCTTCGGCTTCACGTCACCCGTGCGCGGCGGCCGTTTCCGCCTCCAGCTGTCGCCAAACATCGGCAGCGACAACTACCTCCGGGTGATGGGGGACGTACGGCGCTACTTCCACATGAAGCCGTTCACGTTTGCGATGCGCGGTCTTCACATCGGCAATTACGGCGCCAGCGAAAATCAGCAGACGGGCACCGGCACGCTCAATTCGAGCATCTTCACCCGCCAGTACCTGGGCTATCCGAACTACATCGGCTTCGTGCGCGGGTACAACTTCAACAACTTCGAACCCGGCGAGTGCACGCCCGGGCTGGGGACGGATACAAACGGCAACACAACCATCTCGGGCGATTGCGGTGAGACGAGCCGGCTGTTCGGCACGCGCATCGCCCTGGCGAGCGCCGAACTACGTACGCCGGTGCTGGGCTCGGGCGACTTCGGCCTGATCAACTTCCCGTATCTCCCCACCGAGATCACGCTCTTCGCCGACGCCGGCCTCGCGTGGAACAGCAGCGACAACTTCTTCGACCTGCTCGAATTCTCCGAGGGACGATCGACGGAAGTGTTCTCCATCATCGATGAACAGGGCAACGAGCAGTTGCTGGAGGCCGAGGTCTCCCGCCGGGTGCCCGTGTTCAGCGCCGGCGTGTCAAGCCGATTCAACTTGTTTGGCTACATCGTCCTTGAAATCTTCTACGCGTATCCGTTCCAGCGACCCGAGAAGGGGGCGCACTTCGGCTTCCAACTGATCCCGGGCTGGTGACGCCGAAACAAGCCGGCGTCAGTTTTCAAAGAAAAACCCTCGTGCACCTTTCGCACGGGGGTTTTTTCGTATAGACTTATCAAGTGGTTATCGCGTGGCTGAATGCAGGATGACTTGATGCTTGAAGTGACTTGACGCTTGAAGTGACTTGACGCTTGAAGTGACTTGACGCTTGAAGTGACTTGACGCTTGAAGTGACTTGACGCTTGAAGTGACTTGACGCTTGAAGTGACTTCCGCGACGCGTGACCGAGGCCCCACTCCCACCTACCCCCGTCGCCCAACGCTGCGATGTACGCCATTTTCCGTCCGCTCTTATTTAGACTTGACCCGGAGGTCGCGCATCTCCTGGCGAGCGGGACGGCACGTATCGCGCAGACCGTAGCCCCTTCGCTGATCGCCCCCCTCTTCGGTTTCGAGCACCCGATGCTCCAGCAGAGCCTCTGGGGGAAACCGTTTGCTAATCCGGTGGGGCTGGCGGCCGGCTTCGATAAAAACGCGCGCCTGGTGCGTTTCTGGGCGCGGGCCGGCTTCGGATACTGCGAAGTCGGGTCGGTGAGCGCCCGGGCTTGCGCCGGCAACCCCAAGCCGCGGGCGTTTCGGCTGCCGATGGACCGGGCGCTGATCAATCGGATGGGGCTGAATAACGACGGCGCCGAGGAAATCTCCCGCCGGCTCAAGAAACTCCCCCTCGAATCGCTCCCGCCGCTGGGCATCAACCTCGTCAAGACCCACGACCCCGAGATCATGGGGAATGGTGCGATCGTGGACTTCCGCCACAGCTTCCGGTTGCTGGCCGGCCTGGCGGATTATGTGGTGCTCAACATCTCCTGCCCCAATACGCTCGAGGGCAAGACCTTCGAGGATCCCGAATCTCTCCACACCCTCCTGACGGCCATCATGGCGGACCGCGAGGAGATGCGGCTGCGTGTCCCGATCCTGATCAAACTCTCCCCTACCTTCTCGCGGCACGTCGTGTACGATAGCGCCATCGAAGAAACCATCGCCGTGGCGCTCGAGCTGGGCGTGGAAGGCCTGATCGCCAACAACACCGCGTCCGACCGCGACGAACTGCGGACGCCGGCACAGGAGGTGGCACGAATCGGCCGGGGCGGCCTCAGCGGCGCGCCCCTCACCGCCCGCACGACGCGGCTGGTGCAGTACCTGCACCTCAAGACCGGGGGCAAGATTCCGATCATCGCCGTGGGCGGGATCGATTCCGCCGAGACCGCCTACGCCAACATCCGCGCCGGCGCCTCGCTGGTGCAGCTGTACACCGGGCTGGTGTATCGCGGGCCGGGTGTGGTGAAGCGCATCAACCGGGGGCTCGTTCGGCTGCTCAAGCAGGACGGCTTCGCCCACCTCCGAGACGCGATCGGGGTGGACAGCGCGTCCATGCCGGCGAACCCCGTGGCGCCGGAGGTGCTCGAGCCCGCCACGGTCGCCTGAGCGGAACTCCAGGGCGCGGGATGAATTGCCTTTAGAGCGGCAAGGCTGTAGATTCCCTGCCCAAGCCGTCCGCAACCCGATCGATTCGCTTCCCACCCGTTGCTGGAAGCGATTCCCGAGCGGCCTACTCACCGACCCCTTGCGTCTGCGCCCATGTCCGCCATCGTACCCTTCGAAACGCTACCTCAGCTCTTCGACCGCATTACACGGCTCTACGCCGGCCAGCAACGTACGGCGTTGCGGTATATGGACCGAAAGACGAAACAGTGGACCGAGATTTCGTGGGAGTCCCTGCATGCGATGGTCGAATCCATGGCCGGCTATCTGCACAAAAGCGGCATCCGGAAGGGGGATCGCGTGGCGATCCTCGCCGAGAACCGACCCGAATGGGCGGTAGTCGACCTCGCGACGCACTTCATCGGGGCGGTGAACGTCTCGCTGTACACGTCGCTGCCGGCGTCGCAGGTGGGGTATATCCTCAAGGACTCCGGCTCGTCGCTGTTCTTCGTCTCCACCGCCATCCAGCTGCGTAAGGCCGAGGAGATCTTCGACAGCTGCCCGAATCTGAAGGAAATCGTGACGATGAGCGAGATGCGGGCCGACCGGCCGGAGCACGTCCGTGCCTGGGACGCCGTAATGGCCGATGGCCAGGCGTACTGGGAAGCCCACCGTGCGGAGCTCTCCACGCTCCACGAGGCCGTGACGGCCGAAGACCTGTGCGCCCTGATCTACACGAGCGGCACGACAGGCAATCCGAAGGGCGTGATGCTGACGCACCGCAACCTGTGCTCGAATGCCATTTCGGCGCTCAACCACGTACCTTTCGGGCCGGACGACCACCATCTTTCGTTTCTCCCGCTATGCCATTCGTTCGAGCGGACGGCCGGCTACACGGCCATCATGGCGGCCGGCGCGAAGATCACGTACGCCGAGAGCATCGACACCGTGAGCCGCAATCTCGGCGAGGTAAAGCCGACCGTGATGATCTCGGTGCCGCGACTATTCGAGAAGATGTACAACCTGATCGCAAAGTCGGTAGAGGAAGGGTCGCCGCTTAAGAAGAAGATCTTTAACTGGTCGGTCAACGCGGGCAAAAAGGCCGCTCTGGCGCGCAATACGACGGGCAGCGTGGGTCCGATTCTGCGACTCCAACAGGCGATCGGGCACAAGCTCGTATTCGCTCGGCTGCACGAAAAGCTCGGCGGCAACCTGCGTTTCGCCGTTTCAGGAGGCGCAGCGCTACCGAAGGCCATCGGCGAGTTTTTTATGGCGGCCGGCGTGACCATCGTGGAGGGCTACGGCCTCACCGAAACGTCGCCCGTGCTGACGGCCAACCCGTACCGGGCGCCACGGTATGGCACTGTGGGACATGTGCTCCCCGGGGTGACCGTAGGCATCCAACATACCGGCACAAAAGCGATCATCGGCCAGCTGACCGGCGAGCAGTACCCGTCGGCGTTGACCACCGAGGAAGGCGAGATCATCGCGAAGGGGCCCAACATCATGAAGGGATACTGGAACAACCCGGAGGCGACGGCCGAAGCGATCGACGCGCAGGGCTGGTACCATACGGGAGATATCGGCAAGTTCGTCGACGGCTATCTGGTGATTACGGACCGGATCAAGCACATGATCGTGTCGGCCGGCGGGAAGAACATCTACCCGGGCCCGATCGAGGAGCAGTTCAAGACCAACGCACTAATCGACCAGGTGATGGTCGTCGGCGAGGGCCGCGAATACCTCACGGCGCTTGTGGTGCCGATGTTCGACGCGCTGAAGGTGTACGCCCGGGAGCAGAGCATCGTGTACACGACGGATGCCGAACTGCTGGCGAACGAGTCGATCAAAAAGCTATACGCAGAGACGTTCAAGACCTACTCAAAAACCGCCGCCGCGCCGGAGAAAATCCGAGACTTCCGGTTCGTCGCCGAGGCATTCACGGTGGATAACGAGATGATGACGCCGACGATGAAGCTGAAGCGGAAGGTGATCGAGGCGAAGTACAAGAACACGATCGAGCAGATGTACGGGGTGTTTGCATGAGGATTATAGCTCCAGACTATCGGGGTTAAGCGCCGAGTGTCGTCGTTTAATAACGCAAAAGCGGCCACCGACATACGTCGATGGCCGCTTTTCGTGTCGGGGTGGCGGGATTCGAACCCACGACCTCTTCGTCCCGAACGAAGCGCGCTACCGGGCTGCGCCACACCCCGAAAGTGCGCTTGATACTTCCGCGATCCCGGCGGGTTTCGTGGGGCGAGGGTTTCTGATTCGACGCGCCCCGGCCTTCCCTCGCGCCCACATTCGGACGTTATCAGGCCACCGCGACGGGTTCTTCAATCCTGGGCCGGCGCACCTCGCGCCAGGCGAGCAGCGCGAGCGTGCCGGCGCCGAGCATAGCCGCGATGGGAGAAACGATCGACCCGAGAATCGGGACGGTGCCGATGAACAGCAGCAGGATGAGGCCCACCATCGCGGCGAGGTACGGATGCCACGCTTCGTCGCTCCCCCGGATCACGCCTATCACGTAGTCGCCCAGCCGGATCCCGACGATGAGGTAGCCCAGAAAACCCAGGGACGGCAGGATGAACAGGAAAATGCCGAGCCCGACGGGCATGCCGACGACCGTCGCCATGGCTACAACAGCCAGAATCGGTAGGCCGACCCAGACGAACAGGGTGGCGAGGAGCGTCGGGCCGAAATGGCTGGTGAGCGCATCGCCGGCACGGCGCGAGCCCCGAGGCGCCACCGCCGCCATCACCAGGCCAGAGAACAGCACCGTTAACATGGAGCCGAGCGCAAACAGCAGCCCGAAGACCAGCAACCCGCGTCCGAGCCGCGTGCCGCTGTCGTAGAGCACCTCGCCCCCGACGACTGCCCCATCGGCGCGGACCAATTCGGCATTCACCAGATGGATATTGCCGGACACCCGAACGCTGTCATCCAGCAAGGCTTCGCCCTGTACCACCACCAACTCACCCACCTGTGCCCCGTGGAGCCGGGCCGTGCCCTCGACGACGACCACCAGTTCGGCCTCGCCGAAGACATCCACATCCCCCCGGATCACCAGCACCGCGGCCTCGCGCTGGCCGGCCGGCACCTCCACGTCGCCCATCACCCGGATCATGACCTTGTCCAGATCCACATCCTCCTGCGCCCGGGCGACGCTCGAAATAGACAGACTCATCGCGACGATGAGCGCCATCGCGAGGCGCAACGTTTCACAACCTCCTGTCCGCTTCATGGTCTCTCCTCTACTCGGTTTGGATGGACCGCAGGTACTCGATCAACTCGTTGATACGACGTTCGACCATCTCGCGGCGTACGGGCCTCCCGTCCTTTTCACTCCAGATGTTGCCCCATACCGGCATCTCTCGGGTACCGTGTGCGCCGACCTTCTCATTACCTTCGATCATGCTGTATAATTCGTCCACAGGAAACCGGCCGGAATATTTCTCGCTGAGCTGCGTCAGATCCGACGCCGGGACAGCCAGCAGATGGGAGGCCGGACCGACTCCTCTCGCATCGGAGCCGTGGCAACTGGCACACGACTGCTCGAACGTAACCTGCCCCTTTGCCAGGAAATTTTCGTCGCCGGCGTCCATCGCCTTCCGGCGTGCACATCCCGGCATGACGATCAGCGCCAGCACCACCCACATACTCGAAACACGAAGTACCAGGAAAGACGTCGATTTCATCATGATATCCTCGCGGCGACCACCCCTACGCATCCAGCGTGTTCGCGGCCACCCCGTTTGTTTGGGAGAAATCCTGGCGTGATCGCCCGGCCTATCGTAGTTCAATGATCTCCTTGATGCCGTCCTTACGGATGATCTCCAGCGTCGTGAGCACGCCGTCGGGCGTTTCATCGACATAAATCTCCTCGGGTTGATAGACGAGGTGATCCAGGTGCTCGACATTCACCTCAAGCAGGTCGTCCTTATCGTCGTAGGTGATGCCTCCAAGCGGCAACCAACTCGTTTCGGGCTGAGCGCCGATCTCCGGGGAAAAGACCCGGATCTCGGCGTAGTCCGTGCGCTCATGGTGCATGTAGGACTTCGAAAGACCGTTGAAATAGGCCTTCCAGGATTTTTTTTCGAGTTTCTTGATCGACATAGCGAACCTCGTTCGGATTTTTGCTGGACACGCGTCGCGGGTTTTCACGGCGGTAGTCCATCACCCATTAATATGCACCGTCGCCCGGGTCCATCTCGTAAGCGGCGCCCCTACCGAAACCTGCGATTCTTGCTCATCATGATGTAGGGTGGACGCTTACACGAGCCCGCAGGGCGTGCCGCGCCTGGCCCGCGACGAGGGGCACGAGGCTCATTCCAAGCACCACCCCCCAGCCGGCGAGCCCCGGCGGCGCCACCTTCAATGCGGCGGCGATGGGCGGGATGTAAACGGCCGCGAGGGTCAGCCCCGAACACAGGGCGAGGGCGGCCCAGACGTACGGGTTCCGCGTCACCTCGTTGCGCAGCGCACTCGTGCCTGTTTCGCGCATATTAAAGACATGCCAGAGCTGGGCGAAGGCCAGGGTGAGGAAGGATATGGTGACCGCCTCCTGCTCGGGGAGCCCCAGGCCGCGCTGGGCGACTTCGAGCGCCCCGATGACGGCCAGCGTAAACGCGACCCCGTAAAACGCGATCGCCTGCCAGTCGGCCCGGACCAGCACCGGCTCGGCCGGGTCGCGGGGTTTCCGGCGCATGAGGTTGTCCGCGCCGGCGCCGAGGCCCAGGGCGAGGGCAGGAAAGACATCGGTGACCAGGTTGAGAAACAGGATCTGTAGGGGAAGGATGGGCAGGGTGCCCCCGACCATCGCGGCGAGGCCGACCACCATCACCTCGCTCACATTACACGACAGAAGATAGCGGACGAATTTCCGTATGTTCTCGAAGATGGCGCGCCCCTCTTCGATGGCGGCGACGATCGTCGAAAACGCGTCGTCCTTCAGCACCATGCCGGCGGCTTCCTGGGCCACCTGGGTGCCCCGTAGCCCCATCGCCACGCCGATATCGGCCTTTTTGAGGGCCGGCGCGTCGTTGACGCCGTCGCCCGTCATCGCCACGATCCGGCCGGCGTGCTGGTGCAGTTCGATGAGATCGAGCTTCTGCCTCGGGCTCACGCGGGCAAAGAGGCGGGCGTTGAGCAGGCGGGCGCGCAGCGCGTCGTCCATCCTATCGAGTGGTGGGATGTCCGTCCCGTTGATCACTTCGGCCCCGGGCTCAACCAGGCCCACCGCCACGCCGATGCGCTGCGCCGTGACGGGCTGATCGCCGGTGACCATGACGACCTCGATGCCAGCGCGTCGGCAGGCGACGAGGGCGTCGCGGACCTCCTCGCGGGGAGGATCCGTCAGTCCCAGAAGCCCGACGAAGGTGAGGCGTTCGTACGGGGCCTCGTCCGGCTGCTCCGCCTCGCGCCGGGCGACGGCGAGCACGCGGAAGCCGGCGGTGGCCATCGCTTCGTTGCGGGCCTGCCATTGGCGCCGGCGCTCGTCGGTGAGGGGCTCGGCGCCATCTGCCGCTAACACGTGCGTCGCGGCTTGCAACACGGCCTCTGGGGCGCCTTTTACGGCGACACGGAATCCGCCCTCCCGTGCGTGGAACGTGGCCATCATCTTCACATCCGGATCGAACGCCTCTTCGGCCACCTCGGGCCATTCGGCGACAAGGGCCTCCCGGTGGAGGTCGACGGCGACGCCGGCCTGGAGCAGCGCCACCTCCAGCGGATCGCCCGTCGCGGCGCTTATGTCCATCACCGACGCATTGTTGCACAACACCCCGATGGTGAGGGCTTCGCGGACGAGCGCGTCGGGCGCGGCGGCGGGGAGATCCATGTCTCCGGTCGCGACGGCTACCCGGGTAAGCGTCATCCGGTTCTCGGTGAGCGTCCCCGTTTTATCCGTGCAGATGATACCCGTCGCGCCGAGGGTTTCGACCGACGAGAGCCGGCGGACGAGCGCATTTCGTCGCGCCATCCGTCGCAGGCCGCGGGCGAGCGCAATTGTCGCGACCACAGGCAGCCCCTCGGGGATGGCGGCCACAGCCAGGGCGATCCCGGTTTCGATCATCAGCAGGATCGGCTTGCCCATCACGGCGCCGGCGACCGTCACGAATACGGTGATCACCAGGGTGATCCAGATGAGCCGGCGGGCGAGCAGCGCGAGCCGCTTCTCCAGCGGAGTGGCTTCCTCGCCGGTCTCCGCCACCAGCTTCGTGATCGCGCCCAGCTCGGTCGCCATCCCGGTCGCCGTCGCCACGGCGTGACCCGAGCCGCGGGTCAGCGAGGTGCCTTTATACAGCATGGACCGACGGTCGGCCAGGGGGGCCGCCGGCTCGGTGGCCTCGGCCCCTTTGCTCACCGGCACGCTTTCGCCTGTCAGCGCCGACTCGTCCGCCTGGAGCTTGGAGCTGGTGAGGATCCGCAGGTCGGCCGTCACGACATCCCCTCCCTCGAGCACCACGATCTCGCCGGGTACGATGTCCTCCGCCGGCACCTCCACGATCCGTCCACCCCGTCGGACCCGGGTAGTGACGGTGCCCATGGCGAAGAGCGCCTCCATCGAGCGCACGGCCCGCCACTCGGTGAAGAACCCGATGGCGGTATTGAGGACGATGACGACCAGCACCGCTCCGGCCTCCAGCGTCTCGCCAAAGGCGTAGGCCACGCCGGCCGCCGCCGCCAGCAGGGCCATGATGAGGCTCTTGAACTGCTCCAACAGGATGCCCCAGGCGCTCCGCCGCCGGTGCGCCGTCAGGCGATTGGGGCCGTGACGGAGCCGACGCGAAGCCGCCTCGGCTTCGGACAGGCCGTGGTCGACGGCCACGTCGAAAGCATGCGCCACGGCGCCAGCGGATAACGCCCAGGGCGTATCCACCGGCGCCGTCGGGCGCAACGGACGATCAGGTGCGATGTCGATTTCGGACACAGTTTGGGACTCTGTATCGGGCACAGATTCGGGCACAGATTCGGGCACAGTATCAGATACAGTGGGGCTCGGCAAGCCGGTTGACCTCATTCAGTCATGGATACATACGCCAGGAAGTGGATGAAATTCCAGCGTCAACGCTCCCAGACCACGCGGATGGTGTTCGACCCTTCCCCGAATTCGATCTTCAGTTCGCCGCCGTACGCGCTTGCGAGCGCCGAGCCGATGCGGCGGGCGAGATGAATGCCGGTCGTCGTAATGTCAGTCTGATCTCCCTTTTCAGAAACGCCCATGAGTCGTTCAAGCGGATGTTCGCCTTTTTCGGCCGCTTCAGTATTCCGAATCAGGCCGAGCACCTCGTCGCGGTGCAGCGGTAGAAACGACCCGCGCAGAGCGATCATCCCGGCCGGGTAACCATCGGCGATCCGCTGGCAGGCGGGACACGTGACCTCGTGGACGCTCATCGGCGCCGGGTTCCACGTCCACCGCCCTGCTGTGTACACGGCGCCGCACGTGCGGCAAGCGGTCGGCTCCAGCCATTTCTTGCGTTCGAGGTAGGTATCGTGACGATTGTCTTTGAACCGCTCGCGCTGCCCCATCGTCCCTTTTTTGCGGCTATCGTTCTTCGCTCTTTCCATCGTCGTCACCGTGATTGGTGCGTGGGCGGCACGCCGGACGGAGGGCCACCCGAATACAGGGTAACCCACCTGGGGCCGTCTTCCCCACAGCGGAATACCGGTCCGCCTGTGGGCAACCTGCTTGCCGGCCTGTAGGACGATTCCGGTCACAGTCGGTCCAGCAGGCGTCCGAGCGTGGCGTCGTGACCGTACCGATCCTCGCGCAGGTGGAGGAGGCCGGCATCGTCCACCCAGGCGGTGAGGTAGATCACAAAGATGGGAATCGGATCGACGATCGTCACCGGGGTTTCGATCCACCGTGCGATGGTCGTCTCGATCCGCTCACGCGACCACAGGTTTTCATCTCCCAGCACGTACTCGGCGAGGGCCAGAGGGTCGCCGAGCCGCACACATCCGTGGCTGAAGGTACAGCTGACCGACGCGAAGCGCCGGCGATCCGGGGTATCGTGGAGGCCGATATCGTACGGGTTGGCGACGCTGAACTTGATGCGTCCGAGCGGATTCGAAGGGCCGGGCTCCTGGCGGATGACGCCTGACGGCAACACAGACATCTGATGGCGGTCGAGATACGTCGAATCCGCCCTTGTGGCGGGCAAAATCTCATTTTCCGCGATGCTGGCCGGCACATACCAGGTGGGCGCAAGGACAAGTCCTGTGATGGTGGCGTTAAAAACCGGCGTGCGCGTGTCCGTCGCGCCGACAATGGCCTGCATTTCCAGCACGACCTGTCCATCCTCTACCACGGCGAGCCGGCAGCCGGCGATGTTGACGACCACGAATCGGCCGGTCCACAATGCAGGCATCCACCGCAGACGTTCCAGATTCAGTTCCACCTGATGCATTCGCGCCGTCGGCGGGACATTCAGGGCCGCCCGAGTGGCGCGGCCGACCACGCCGTCCGGCACGAGGCCGTGCCGGCGCTGGAATTGGATCACGGCATGCCGCAGCGTCGAGTCGAACAGGGCCTCCGGTCCTCGTGCGAGCGTCGCTTCAGGTAGATCGCCGAAGGCTGTAAGTTGGTCACGCAACACAGCTACTGAGGGGTCCATCGCGCCGAACTCAAAGGCGACCGTAGCCGGTAACACGGGCCATGGGCCCCGGTCGTTGAGCCGGCGGAGGCGGACCAGCGCTTCCTGCAACCGCAGATAGCCCGGCGTCCGCGGCGCGATGCGGGGCACGAGGGATCGGATCGAGCGCTGCTCGACAGCCAACGCGAGTTCCGCCGCCAGATCGCGGCTCCGCGGCAAGGCCCGCCAACCTGGATGGATCATACGCGGATCGACCTTGCCGCGCAGCAGTGCACGGGCATAGCGCAGCATCGCCTCTGTGAGCGCGACTTCGAAGCGCGCGGCGTCTGCCGGCGCCAGAGCATCGACTGCTGCCAACCTATCGGCCAGAGGACTGTATCCGAACGCCGCGGGGTCGAGACCGTGCTCCACCGCCGCTCCCATCACCGCAATCGCCGAGTCGGCCGCGGCTGTTGGCCGGCCGGCGGCGATCCACGCAGGCGCATATCCGCGCCGTTCGTAAAATGAACTGAGCGTCGAGTCCTCAAACGCCTCCCGCCCGATCGCCAACAGGTCGTTAAGCGACTGGCCGACTGCAGCCGGCGCCAGGACACACGCGGCAGCGAGAACAAGTGTCGCTGACCATCGTGCTGTTCCGCGTGCGTTTCGGCTCGTCGTCCGCATCGTCTTCACCCGGTGAACGCTGAGAGGTCTTCCGTAAATCTAGGCAAAGTCGGCGTGTCTCGTTGTAAGGAGTAATCCGATCTCCCGAACGGGCGCCTCCCGTCATATCTCCCCATTGATTCCTGTATCCTGCCCCGTACTCGGCACCCTCGCTATCTCGGGCATCGGCATGACGCTGCTCTCGGCCCTCGGCTTCCTGCCTGCGTTGCTGACGCGGCGAGAAGGGATAACGCAGAACCTGGCTCGATCGAACAGGTAGAGCACTAACGTGTTTTCTCCAAACTCCGGACCCCGACCGCTCGCGAAGCGAGCGCATGACCCTGGCCCGGACATCCCGCCTGCACCTATGCCCTCAGACCGCGAGCGCAGCGAGCCTCCCGAACTCATCCGTTTCCTTGGCGACCCCGCCTCCTACCCGCATCGGCCGGCGACCGTGCGTATCATCCAGACGCACATCTCGATCGTCGCCATTGCATCGCCGTTTGTCTACAAAGTCAAAAAAGCCGTCGATTTCGGGTTTCTGGATTTTTCCACGCTGGAGAAACGCCGGCATTTCTGCGAGGAAGAGGTGCGTTTAAACCGCCGGCTCTGCGCCCGGATCTACGACGGGGTCGTTCCGATCCGTCAGGTCGAGGGCCGCCTGGCCTTTGGCGGCGAGGGCGAGATCGTCGACTACGCCGTCCGCATGCATGAACTTGACGAGCGTTATTTCCTCCATCACCTTCTCGCCGCCGGCGCCCTGAGGGCGCGGCATATCGACCGCGTGGTCGGGGCCCTTTCGGTCTTCTATCACCGGCTATCCTCGATCCCTGATCAATCGGCCTGGGGGCGTGTCGAGGCGCTTCGGATCAGCACCGACGAGAATTTCGCACAGACGGCCCGTTTTGCCGGCAACCTCATCAGCCAGCCGGCCTACGAGACGATTCGGGCATACGTCGATCAGTTTTACGTCTCCCGAGCCGGGTTGCTCGAGCAGCGCCGGCGGGAAGGGCGGATCGTCGATGCCCACGGCGACCTTCGGCTCGAGCATATCCACGCCGATCGCGATGGGCTGTGCATCTACGATTGTATCGAGTTCAGCGAGCGCCTTCGCACCATCGATACCGCCAGCGATATCGCCTTTCTGGCGATGGACCTGGATTATGCCGGCTGCCACGACCTCGCCCGGTACTTCGTGACCGAGATGGCCCGAGCACTCGACGACTCGACGCTCGACGGAGTGATTGATTTCTACGCCTGCTACCGGGCATACGTACGCGCCAAGGTCGAAAGCCTGCGCAGCGAAGACAGGGAGATACTCGAAAAAGAGTGCACTAAAAGTCGCGACCGGGCGAAGCGGTATTATCAGCTGGCGCTGAGGTATGCCCTCTTCGGCGCCGGGCCGGCGGTTGTGGTGGTCATGGGGCGGATCGGGGTCGGTAAAAGTACACTGGCCGGCGCGCTGGGTGAAGCGCTGGGGTGGGAGGTTGTTTCATCGGACCGGCTCCGTAAGGAGCAGGCCGGGCTGCCACTCTTCGAACGCGCATCATCCGAGACACGATCCTGGCTGTACACCCCGCACCGGACCGAGGCCGTGTATGCCGCGCTGCGCGAGCGGGCGGTGGAACGGGTCCGCCTGGGTGCCGGGATCGTGCTGGACGCCACCTTTGGCCGACGCGCCGAGCGCGAGGCACTACGACGCACCCTGCCGGCCCGGGCGCCGGTCTATTTCCTCGAGGCCGTCGCCAGCGACGACATCATTCGCCACCGGCTGGAGGCCCGGTCCGCGGATGCTGGTGTGATTTCCGACGCCCGTCTGGAGGACATGGCCGCACTCAGCGCACGGTACGAAGCGACGGAGGCCGACGAGGCGCCGTCCGTGATACGGATTGCAACGGACGAGCCTCCCGAGAAAGTGGTTGAGCACGCACTTCGTAAACTATTGCGACCCTATAAATAACACTTTATATCAACCCCTAAAACTCAGTGTAATGCTCCAGAACTCCCTACTGGGGTTGCAGGGAAATCACACCAGCTACACGGTTTGGCGCATGGAAATCCGGAGCAGACATTCTATCTTGGCGGACTGCATTCATGTAGTTCAGCCATGCTTATTCATAGAAACGATACCGCCGTCGATGACCTGATCGGGTTGATGCGCGGCCGGCGAACGCTCGTTCTGACGGGCGCCGGTTGCAGCACCGAATCGGGCATTCCGGATTACAGGGGCCCCCAGACCCGGCTCAAGGCGCGTAATCCGATTCAGTATCGCGCGTTTATCTCGGATCCGCTGGCCCGCGCCCGGTACTGGGCGCGAAGCCTCGCCGGCTGGCCGACCATCGCCTTGGCGCGGCCACACGACGGGCATTATGCCCTGGCGCGGCTGGAGGCGGCGGGCGTCGTCTCCGGCGTCATCACCCAGAACGTGGATCGACTCCACCAGGCTGGCGGCAACCGGACCGTCGTCGAGCTTCACGGTGCGTTGGAAGAAGTGCTTTGCCTCGGCTGCGGCGGCCTCACGCGGCGCGATGCCATGCAGCAGCGGCTGCTCGCCCTGAACCCGGGTTGGGATACGAAATCGGTGGACGCGGCGCCGGACGGCGACGCCGAGATCGACTACCGGCCGTACACCCACTTCCATGTACCGGCGTGTAGCAGCTGCGGCGGAACGCTCAAGCCGAATGTCATCTTCTTTGGCGAAAACGTACCCGGCGATCGGGTCGCGGAGGCCTGGCGGCTTTATGACCAGGCGGAGGCGCTGCTCGTCATCGGCTCGTCGCTCGCCGTCTACTCGGGGTACCGATTCGTGCTACGGGCCTCGAAGGACCAGCGGCCGATCGGTATCCTCAACCTCGGCGATTCGCGTGGAGATACGCTCACCGGATGCCTGGTACGCGAAGCCTTTGGCCGGGCGATGCCACGAGTCGCGGAATCGCTACTCATCGCGTAGTCGCCATCTGTTGTGTCATCCTTCCGGACCATTCTGCTTGCGTTCTCATTCCTGCTTCTGACCTCGGGCTGTACAGAGCCGCAAGATCCCATACGGCGATCGGAGCGGCCGGCGGAGATCCATCCGCTGGAAGCCATGAAGCAATCGGACTGCTTCTCGTGCCACGGGATCACGGAGACATCCATCGGCCCCTCCTACACCCGGATCGCAAGGCGCTACCTGGGGCGTACCGACATACGGAGCACGCTTGTCGGCAAAGTCATGGAAGGCGGCGGCGGGCTCTGGGGCAGCGCCCAGATGAGCCGGCACCCGTTCTTGAAGGCAGAAGACGTCGGGCGGATGGTGGACTGGGTGCTGGCAACTCACGACCGTGACTCGTTGCTGCGAGGGTGGTACGCCACGACCGAAACGCTGCCACCGGACCCTACCGGCCCGCTCCGCCTCCTGCTTTACGCGCCAGATGCCGGCCTGCTCGTTCCGCCACGCTTCGAAAGCCCGGCCGCGACCCTTCGGTTTGCCGGCGCCGACATCGCCCGTCTATCCCCTTTGCCTATGCACCTCATCGTCGATGGCGCCCTGTCGATCCCGACCGCCGGCAAGTACTTCTTCCGCATAAAAGGAGCGCTAACCGGGCAATTCACCATCGACGACCAGATCGTCATCACCTCGCTGGAGAGTGACCAGGAGACGCTGATCCATCTCGCCGCCGGCGCCCATCCGTTCCAGCTCGAACTCCCCGTCCGCTCACCGAATGACCTCCTGGCGCTGGAGTGGATCCCTCCGGATAGTTTGTTTTATGGCCTTGTCCCCGCGGCGTGGTAGAGGTCAAATCGATACCTATCAACATGTTGGGTACAATGGATGTGTGGCGCCATCTCCTGACGGATGAAAGCGTGTCCTCAGACGAGGAGCCGGATCAAATCAACACGTTTGAGGCCAGATAGCGATCACCCGATTTCATTTCTGCCCGGGGTTTTATGCACTATTTTTCCGACTACTTCAAGCCCAGTGACAGACAAGTTCCCACAAAGGGAACATTGTGCCGCGAATTGTGTAGCCTCCATGATCAAGACATTCAAGGACCCGGAAACAGAACGGATATTTGCTGGCCTCACATCGAAACGACTGCCTGCTGATATCCAGACCAGAGCCCTGCGTAAATTGAGAATGATTGATCAATCGACATGCGTTGAGGATCTGAGAATGCCCCCCGGTAACCGCTTTGAAGCACTCCTCGGAGATCGGGCGGGTTCTTTTAGCATACGAATCAACGACAAGTGGCGAATCTGTTTCTTATGGGATGGTAGCGACGCTTACGATGTAGAAATCACAAATCACTATGGACGCTGAACGTATTTCAGTCGAACACCCGGGAATTATCCTCAAAGAAGAGTTCCTGGATCCGCTCGGCCTCACCCAGCACAAACTGGCCGAGGCATCCGGCATCCCCAAAGGGCGTATCTCCGAGATCATCCACGGAAAGCGCGCCATTACGGCCGAAACCGGTATCCGCCTGTCACGCGCTTTGGGGCTTTCGGATGGGTATTTTTATGGTTTACAGACCGACTACGATGTCCGGCTCGCCCAGCGTGCTTTCGCCGAACTCGGCGTAGACATTGTCTCGGTGGTTACATAAATAAACCTGCGCAATGCCATGCGTCCGGCTCGACTCGTTTTTTTCCTCGGTTTGATTCTGCTGTGCGGCTCGGTGCCACACGCCGTTGCACAGTCCTCGAAAAGTCGATGTACGGATCACGTCGAGCGGGCTGGATTTACTGAAGATCGTGGACCCTCTCGTTGGCGCCACCGGTCGTGAGCTTGCAAACCGGCTGACCAAAGACGAAGCCGGCATCCTCAACCTGCTCCTCGACAAGGTGCGCGGGTAATTTTTTTCCACAGATTCATGTACATACATGAATCGTATACACACAAAATGATATGCCCTCATCCTCCCATGTACTCGTAACAGGCGTTACCGGCCAGCAGGGTGGCTCTGTCGCCAACGCCCTTCTTGCAAGAGGCCATCGTGTCCGGGGCCTCACCCGAAATACCGGCGCCCCGACCGCCGCGCACTTCGCCGCCAGGGGTGCCGAACTGATGGCCGGGGATTTCACGGATAGTGGCTCACTCGACCGCGCCATGGCGGGCATCGATGCCATCTACGCCATGACGACGCCTTTCGAAGCCGGCGAAGACGCCGAGACGGCACAGGGCATCGCGTTGATCGAGGCGGCGAAACGAGCCGGCGTCAAGCACTTTGTATACAGTTCGGTGGCAAGCGCCGATCTGAAAACCGGCATTCCCCACTTCGATAGTAAGTTTCGTGTGGAGGAAGTCCTGGCCGCATCCGGTGTTCCGTACACAATCAGCGCACCGGTTTTCTTTATGGAGAACCTCCTCGCGCCCTGGCTACTACCCGGGATCATGGGCGGAACACTTGCCATGGCCATGCCCGGGGATCGTCCTCTTCAGCAAATCGCCGTCGCCGACATCGGCGCGTTCGCGGCCGTTCTGATCGAGCGCGGCGAGCGCGTTTTCGGGAAACGGTTCAACATTGCCGGCGACGAACTGACCAACAGCGACGTGGCCGCGATCCTGTCCCGGAAGCTGGGACGCCCTATCGTGTACCAGGGCTTTCCTCCTGATGCGCTACGGGCCCAGAGCGAGGATATGGCCATCATGTTCGAATGGTTCGCGACAACGGGGTATTCGGCCGATCTCAACGCGTTGCGGCGGGAGTTCGGTGACGTGTCCTGGCAGGACTTCAAGACCTGGGCGAGCCATCTTGATCTCGACCAAACCGCCTAGATTTCCGAGCCGCAGTTTCCTTATTCGGTACCTGATGAAGAGTGCGTTGCACTCCCCAGGCCAATGCAGCCGGGTAGACCAGTCGCAGAATGATAGAGGGGGACGGTGCCAGGGTGGCTACCGTCCCCCTGTCAAAACATGCTGACCATCAGTTTAGCCCCACCTGCCCAAACGGGGTGTCGAGAAAAGTCGCGAACGCGTCAAACGCCGGCGGCGTTTCTTCCGGCGCAGCCGGCTGGCTCTCGCCGGGCGTGCCCACCTCTTCCTCGGCCATGGCGACCGGGCCCGGGCTGTAGGTGCCGTAGCCGACGGCCAGCACGCGGCCATTGCCATCGGTGAGCACGGCGTTGACGGTGAACAACTGAGGCCGTGCGTGTACGACTTGTGCGGCCGCCTGAAGCTCACCCGCCCCTACCATCTGCGTCACATAGTAGTTAAACGAGGAGATGGTGACGAATTGTCCTTCGACGAGCGAACCGGCCGCCAGCATGGCGGCATCGGAAAGCAGTTTATGGTACACCGTCGGGTCCACGCGGCCGCTGGCGTCGAGGTCGCGTTCCACAACCGGGTGGGTAGCCTGAGCCCGGCCGGCGCCGACATTCACTTCATCATCCGCATAAAAGCTGGATGGTGCGGTGCGGTGGAGCCGGCTGAGTCGTTCAAAATGGCGCTGATTGAGCATCCTTCTTTCGAGCGGTAAGGCCCGGTTTGGTTGGTACTGCACGTACCTCAACGAAAAACCGTACCAGCTTCGTTTTCCTGCCATTGTGACAGGGAAGCCCTACAAAAGCCCTCGTTACGGCATTGGCACGGGCTGCACGTGCGACGGCATGGCGGCGTAGTCCGGATACCCGATGTCGCGCACGAGGTCCGCCACGCGCACCTCGGCCCGGGTGTCGAAGCTCGTGTTGGCGGCGATGCCGGTGAGGATCGAGTAGGCGCCGGCGCGGTGATCTGCCGCGCGTTTGTATTTATCCACTTTTTTCTCCGGGAGGAAGATGTCGTCCAGCATGACGTCGTCCCCGCCGCCGTGGCCACCTTCGCCCGTCCAGGGTTCATGTTCGATCGGCGCGCCGCGCAACGGGATCACCCGGGTGGTCACGCCACCCTCCTCGATGCCGCCCTGGACGGTGTCGGTCCCGTTGACATAGATGGCCTCGACGACGCGGTGCTCAAGCCGGCCCTTCGTCCCGTTGAAGTTGATTGCGTACCCTTCCCAGGCATTAAACGCGTTGAGAGAGTACGACATGTGGACGCCGTTGTCGTAGGCCACGGCGAGCGACATCGTGTCCTCGATGTCGATATCCGGCCGGAAGACACAGCGGTCGCGGAAGTACCCATCGTACTGCTCGTTGTCCAGGTAAAGCGCTTTGAGTCCCCGATTGGCCGCGAGGTCCATGTGAAACCCGCAGGCGGCTTTTTCGGGGCAGGTGAGGCAGCGTTCGTGGTGGCTCTGGAGGCCGAGGCGCTGGGCCATGGCCGGCGTGTAGAAGTCCCGCTTACCCGTGGCCATCACCGACACCGGGATCGCGGAGAGCCACCAGTTGACGAGGTCGAAGTGATGGGTCGACTTGTGCACCATCAGGCCGCCCGAGTGCCGCTTGTTGGCGTGCCAGCGCCGGAAGTAGTCGGCCCCGTGGTGCGTGTTGAGCAGCCAGTGGAAATCAACCGACAACAGGTCTCCGATGGCGCCGCTCATGAGGAGGTCCTTGACTTGCGTGCGCGGCGGCGAGTAGCGGTAGTTAAACGTCACCGTGCACTTTTTCCCTGTCCGGTGCCGGGCGTCGATGATCTGCTGGCACTTTTCAGCGTCGATCGTCATCGGCTTCTCCGTGATCACGTCGCACCCCAACTCCATCGCGCGGACGACATACTGGTGGTGCGTGCCATCGACCGACGTCACGATCACGACATCGGGCTGCGTCTGTTCGATCATCCGATCGAAATCGCGTGCGTCGAAACCGGGGATGTCCTTCCCCGTGGCGGCCTTGCCGGCCGCCTGCGTCAGCCGCAGCCGGCCCTCGTTCACATCCGCCAGCCCCACCATCTCGGCATGTTCGGCATACGTTTGGAAGATGGCGCGCTGGTACATCTGCGAACGCGAGCCCGTGCCCACATTGGCGTACCGCACCTTATTTTTGAGCCCGACCAGGCCAGGAGACAGCGGCCCGCCGCCGAGTAGCAGGCCCGTCCCTGCCACCGCTGTTGTCTTGACAAAGTCGCGGCGGTTCAGCGTGTCTGGGGGCATCGATTTCTGCATGGCTGTCGAGCGGTTACGGATGGATTGGGTAGCGTGGATGACGTATTCTATCGAATCGATACGTGACGCGCAACTCGATGACCTCGCCGGCCCCCGCCCGCTCGCCCTTTGCTGCCATGAACCGATTTCTGATCTACGTGGCCTTGATCGCCGCCGGCTGCCGGCCGGACCCGACGGCCTCGCCAGGTGTCTTTCGCGCCGGGGCGTCCGTACGTGATATCACTCCATCACTCGGCGAGTCGTACACAGACCTCAACGGCAATAACCGATGGGAGGATGATGAGCCGTTCACCGACCCCAACGGCAACATGGTCTTCGAGCCGCTCTGGCTGGCCAACGACCAGCGCCGACCGGCGCTTTCGGTCCACGACCCACTCGCGGCTTCCGTCGTCGTCTTCGAAGCCGGCGGCGTCCGCATCGGGATGGTCGGGCTCGATTCCTTCGGGCACGGCCGCCAGGAACTCCAGAAGATCCGGCAGGACCCCGGCTTCCGGTCGACCCGCATCGACCTGCTCGTCCTCGGCTCGTCCCACACCCACGAAGGACCCGACGTGCTCGGGATATACGGCCCGTCCACTCTGGAATCGGGGGTGGATACTCTGTACCTCGCCCGCGTCCGTGAGGAGATTATCGGGGCGCTGCAGGAGGCGGTGGCCCGGCTCCGGCCGGCGACTCTCGAAAGCGAGATGGTCCGCACCGGGCTCGACACCTACCAGGTGGACCAGCGCGACCCGATCATCATCGACGACCGCCTCGCGGCCCTGCGCTTCCGGGATCGCGAAAGCGGTCGCGTCATCGCCACGCTCCTCAACTGGGCCAGCCACCCGGAACAGGTGATCAACGGATCCAGCGTCAGCGCCGATTTCGTGGGGGCCTGGCGAACCGCCCAGCTGGCGCTCTACCCGGACGCCGCTCCGGTCTTTTTCCAGGGTGCCCTTGGCGGCCAGATCGGCTCAAATAACATCGCTTTTTCGCACGAGGGCGTCGCCTACGACCGCTGTGGGGACTGCAGCTACGAAAAAGCCGGCGCCCTTGGCGCCATCCTCAGCCGGCTCACCGAGCAGACGTTGATCGCCGCCACACCCGAAACACCGGCTACCATCGTCCACCGCTCCCGAGAGGTGCTGCTACCGGTCGATAATGTAGGCTTCAGACAACTTATCGAGGCCGGCGTGCTGGATCGCTCGCTGGAGCCGGCCGGCGACGAGACCTTCCTTCGCTCCGAGATGATCTATCTTCAGATAGGCCGCGTCGCGATGCTGTCCGTGCCCGGTGAACTCCACCCGGAGCTCGCCATTGGCGGATACGACGGGAGCTTCACGCCGGGCGGGCCGGGCGGGCTGTGGTCGCCCGACAACACGGGCATCGAAGACCTCGCCGGCGCGCCGCCTCCGCCATACCTCCGCGACCGGCTCGACGCGCCCGTCACCCTGCTCCTGGGCGTCACCCAGGATTTCCTCGGATATATCATCCCCCCGTTCAACTTCCAGGTCCACTCCATCCGCCCGTATGTGGATTCGCACGACTGGAACCACCACTACGAGGAAACCAACTCCCTCGGCCCGCGCACGGCCGACCTCATCCTCCAGGCCGCGCAAGAACTGACCGAGCCAACGGTGGACGTTGTGCGTTGAAGGGTGATTGCGTACCTTCTCCCAGATCCCATCTGCCATCCACCAGACTGCTTTATGGCCTCCTACGACCCTCAGATCATGTTCACGTTTCCCGGACAGGGCTCGCAATACGTGGGCATGGGAAGTGACCTCTGCGATCGGTTTGCCATAGCCCGTTCGGTCTACCAGCAGGCGAACGACGTGCTCGGGTACGACATCCAAAAACTCTCCTTCGAGGGTCCGGACGAGGAGCTGACCCGAACCGTCAACACCCAGCCGGCGCTGCTCACTCACGCCATCGCGTGTATGGAGGTGTTTCGGGAGATCACCGACGGCGCGTTTGCGCCGAGCGTGGCCGCCGGCCATAGTCTGGGCGAGTACGCGGCCCTAGTCGCCTCCGGCGCACTGACGTTCGATGGCGCGCTCCGGCTCGTCCAGCGCCGCGGCGAGTTGATGGGCGAATACGGGCGGGGGAAGATGGTGGCCTTTAAACTCGAGCTGGACACCGTCCGCGGTTTCGCCGACCGCTTCTACTGCGGTATCGGCGGCTGCAACCTCCCCGAGCAGACGGTGGTGGGCGGCGCCGAGGACGATCTGGAGGCGCTCCAGACCTACGCGGAAAGCCTCGGCGTGAAAGGCATTCCGCTCAACACCGAGGGCGCCTTCCACACCTACCTGATGATCAGCGCCGCGGAGGCGTTTCGCCCGACCCTCAACGCGGCGGACATCCGCTCGCCGGCGTGCCGGGTGCTGTCGAACTACACGGGCGAATACCACGACGAGGACGTCGCCAGAATCAAGGCCTACCTCTTCTTCCAGCTGTTTAACCCTGTCAAGTGGATCTGGAGCGTGCAACGCGCGATCACCGACGGCGTGAACGTCGTGTTCGAGTTTGGCGGCGGAATCGGGAAGGGGGATGGGCCGGCCAGTAAACGCCCGAACCTGCAAAGCATCACGAAGCGCGCCTTCCAGGGCGTCGACCGGCACGGCCTCTATGTCCCGGCCATCAATGTCGAGACCATCGAAGAGGCCGCGCGTACGATGAAGCTGCTCTCGCGCCTCGGCGCACCGCCGGCGGGGGGCCCGGCTATGCTACACCTCCCGCTCCGCAACGGCGTCCCGACCGACGAGGCGTTCAAGGCCCTGGTCGCCGCCGGCCCGGCCATCGAGGCTCGCGCGGTGTCCCTGGTGCTGGAGACCGCCGAGGAGAATGCATCCGACATCGCCGCGCGCTCCGCACCCACCGATGCCCCGGCGAAACCCGAACCCTACCTCGTCTCCGGCGGCGACGGCGCCTCGGAACCCCTCCTGGGAAAGGCCATGTTGCTAGCCCTGCAGACCCTCTGACGGGAGAACTACGCCAGTGGAGAATCGACGTGGGGAGCATTGGCGCACCCGGCTCGAAGAACGTGTGCCTCAAACGCCCCCGGCTTTGCCCGAAACCCCACGACGATCAGTCCGCGTCGTTCGTATCCTATTCCCATCAACTTGACTCCTTGAACTACCCCTGGAGCGCCCCGGGCCATACCGACTGATTACCCCGGGATCTACCCCTTCCGGAGCATTAACCGACTGACCCACAATGACCCTTGTTGACTATTCAAGCGCCTCTTCAGCAGGCGCTGTCCGGTATTTTGTCTTTATCGTCTGCATCTGCCTCTTCCTCTTCTTCTTCCTCGTAGTACGGCTCGCCAGTGGATTAGCCCCTGAAATCTATCAGGAGGAGACCCCCGTCAAACCCGTCTATCGGGCGCAACACGCCGATCCACCTGTGCAGGTCTCCGAGCCCGCACGTCTCGCAGCGCCCTGGTCGTAGCCCGACTGCCGGCTCCGCATCAGCCCTTCACCCGGCCCGCACCACCGCCGCGATGGTGGACTGGACGCGTTCCGTCAACGTCTTGACATCCTGTTCGGCGAACGATTCGTACGGAACCGGGTCCAGCACGCGGACGCGGATATGGTGTTTGCCGTGGATCGAGAGCCGGCCCTTGGGGAGCGCATCCTTGCTGCCGATGATGGCCACCGGGAGGATGGGCACCTTCGCCCGTTTCGCCAGCGTGAAGGCGCCGGACTTAAACGGCTGCACCTCTCCGGTTTCCGAGCGCGTGCCTTCGGGGAAGATAAACACGCTGCTGCCCTGCTCCAGGTGGGTCGTCGCGTCGTGCATCATGTCCACGATGCCCTGCCGGTCGCCGCGTCTGATCTTGACGTGGCGGTTGAGCATCAGATTCCAGCCGACAAACGGCACCCGGAACAACTCCGCCTTCGCCACCCACTTGAAGTGGGTGTGGAGCATGTAGCCGGCCATGATGTCGATGAGCGACTGGTGGTTCGAGACAATCACGTATGTCGCTTTCTGGTCGATTTTTTCCCGGTCGTACACCGTGACCTTCCACGCCGGCATCCCCCAGATGTACAGCGAGGACCAGAACGTGGCGAACTTATGCAGGAGGATCAGCCGCTGGTCGAAGGGTTGCGTCACAAGCCGCACGAGGCCGGCGATGGTGGCGCAGATGGTGGCGGTGATGAGGAAGTAGATAAAAAAAACGAAGGTAAAGAGGCGGTCGATCATAGGGAGCAGCCGGCTACGGGCGCGAAGCAGAACGCGGATAGACGGGGGAAACAGACCATCAAACCCAAAACGACTGGCTCAGGTAGCGGTTGCCGCTGTCGCACAGGATCGTTACGATGACGCCCTCGGTGAGCTGACGGGCCAGCCGGATCGAAGCCGCGACGTTGGCACCTGAGGAGATGCCGACGAGCAGCCCTTCTTCGCGCGCCAGCCGGCGGGTCATGTCGTACGCTTCCTCATCGCTACATCGGAGGTCCAGGTCGGACAAGGTCGGGTCGTAGATACCTGGTATGAGCGCCGTCTCCATGTGCCGCAGCCCCTTCAGTACGTGGTGGGGGTCCTCCGGCTGGAGGGCCGCGCATACGATGCCGTCCCGGTAGGTTTTGAGCCGGCGCGTGACGCCCACGAAGGTGCCCGTCGTGCCCACGCCCGCCACGAAGTGGGATATGCGGCCCTGGGTCTGGTCGATGATCTCCTGGCCCGTGCCGGCATAATGCGCGCGCCAGTTTGCATCGTTATTGTACTGGTCTGCATAAAAATAGCCGTCCGCATCCTCGGCGAGTTTATCGCGCACATAACATTGAGCGCCGTCGGAGCCGAGTTCGGGGTCCGTGAGCGTGAGCCTGGCGCCGTAAGACTGGAGGGTCTGTTTCCGTTCCTCCGAGGCATTTTCGGGCATCGCGATTTCGACCGCTATCCCCAGCGCCGCACCGATCATCGCGTATGAAATCCCCGTGTTTCCGCTCGTCGAATCGATCAACGTCTTCCCTTCGTGTAAGTCACCGGAGCGAATCGCCTCCACGATGATCTGGAGCGCCGTGCGGTCCTTCACCGAACCGCTCGGGTTGAGATGCTCGGCCTTGGCATATATCGCCACGCGGGCAGGCACCCCTTCAGTAACCTTGCGTAGCCGGATCAGGGGGGTATTCCCGATGTGGGAGATTGGAGGCAGCTGCGTACAGGCCAACAACGACATCGTACTCGATATCGGGGCGATAACCTCGGTGGAATGATCGGGCAAAGCAGACAAAACCGAGCGAGACACGTTCATACCTCCCATCGTTACTGAAGGGTACAGAGAATCGGTAAACCGACGGAACGATTCGTCCTCAGCGCAAAATATAGAACGAACCGCGCAGGAGTCAAAGGAGCGGGGAGCGGAGGATCGCGTCGAGCGCGTTGACGACGTGCAGCCCGGACTTCGGCGCTCAAGATAGCGCTTCTCATGTTAAGAGTCCGCAAAAAGAGGGGCGGCTAGGATGAGAGCGGGAAGCCGGCGCGCTGCCACCCTCCCATGTGGCCTTCCAACACATAGACCTGCTCGAAGCCGACGAGTTGCAGGATAAACGAGGCGAAGCAGGCCCGAAACCCGGTGCCGCAGTAGACTACGACCGGCTTGTCGTAGGCGATCACAAGGTCTTCATACCGAAGCAGCAGTACGTGCAACGGTACGCTCAGCGCGCCGGGAATGTGGCCCTTCGCATATTCGAACCCCATTCGGACATCGAGAATCGTTGGCGCATCCACCGATCCGATTCGGCCGACCAGCGCCGTCGGGCTGACGGACAGGGCGGTGCCCCGCCCGTATACGATCAGCACGAAGCCGCAAAACAACAACATCAGCGTCGACAACAGAAGACGCCGGCGGGTAAGCACGGTGGTGACGCGCGTTACCCCGATGGAGAGTGATCGCATAGAGTGATGTGTCAATCACCGTCCCGGGCGATGTGGATGAACTCAGGGGGTACTGCCGGGACGTCGTAACGGGAGGCCATGCAAGTTTTGAGAGACGAACGTGTGGGGGAAGGACTCCAGTCCCTCGAACCCAAGCTCGATGTCTCTCCCGTCGTAGGGGATGTAATCCGTCCTAAATAAATAGTCCCAGATGCTCAGAGTCAACCCAAAATTTACACCGTGCACGTGGGCTTCGGGCCAGACACGGGCGTGATGCCAGATGTGCATCTGCGGATTGTTCAGAATATACTTGAATGGGCCCAGATTCAGGCGGAAGTTGGAGTGATTAAAATGCCCCACGGCCAGCGTGAAGATGTGGACGATAAAAAAATCGCCAATCCCGAAGCCGATCATCGCCAGCGGGATGTACTCGATCACGCGGTAGACGACATTCTCCATCCAGTGGAACCGGAGGTGGGCGGCGAAGCCCATTTCCTGGACGGAGTGGTGGACTTTGTGGAACTCCCACAGGAACGGCACCCTGTGCAGGAGGCGGTGAATATTCCACTGGATGAAGTCGCGCACGACAAACAGCGTCACGAGCTGCCCCCACGCCGGCCAGGTGTCGAGGTGGATGGCCACCAGGTTTCGGACCCCGAACAGGGCCAGTAAATCCTTAAAAAGCTCGACGAATAGCTGGGAGGCCGCGTTATAGATGATGAGGGAGAAGAAGAAAAAATTGAAGAACATGTAGAAGAAGTCCAGCCAGAAGTCCTTCCGGAACCGGGCCTGCTCCTTGCGCCACGGGCGCGCGATCTCCAGCAAAAAGAAAAACGCCGATACGCCCAGCAGCCAGTAGAAATAATTCGTCAGGTGCGGATGGGTCACCTCGTGCCACAGATACCGGGCGTAGCCGGCGTAGGCTTCCAGGAAGATGTCGATGTAGCGCGGCATGGATCGGTACCGAGGAGGCTAAAAACAACTGCGTGGTGCGCGAGCCGAGAGCCGGCCGCGCACCACGCCTCATCTGTCGCCGCGCGCCAGGGCGCGGCGGACGCTGGACCCGACGCTCAGGCCGCCTGTTTCGGCCGGGTCGATAACCCGAACGGCAGATACAGCGGGCACGTGCTCACTGCGCTGGTCAGCAAGAACACGACCGCGAGGATACCCAGGATGATGGCGGCGGTGCCGGTAAGCTGGTTCGTGAAATAGAGAATACCGATTACTAGGGCGACAACGACGCGGATGATGCGATCGATCGTTCCCATGTTCTTTTTCATGGCTCTTACCTTGAGAAGCTCAGGTTAGCGGGAATTTTCAGGAAAACAAGACGACAAGCCCCGTGATGAGGCCGACACAGATCAAACAGACCAGCAGCAGCTTCCCGATCACGACAAGGTGTGCTCGATTCATGGGGCATCGCCGGCGCATCTGCCGGATCTCGTTTCCTGGTTGCGGGAGTAATCTACATGCAATCCCCGTGTAATGTCCGTAACATTGTCACAACCGCTACATTTTCCCCTTCGCCCATCATTTCTGTGCCCGATGTAGCAGCCCGTTTCGCGAAGTAAGACCGATCGCGCCGCGTTCGAGCTCAACCAACCCCTCATGTTCGAACTCCTTCAGCAGCCGGCTCACGACTTCGCGCGAGCTGCCCAGTTCGGTCGCGATGGCCTCGTGGGTCGTGGCCACGCGTTCCACCCCGGAATCGAGCAGAAACGCGGCGAGCCGGGCATCGAGCCGGCGGAAGACCACCTCTTCAACCACGCTGATGATGCTCGATAACCGCTGGGCGAACATGTCGAAGACGAACATGCGCCAGGCGCTGTGGGTGTCGATCCACGTCCGAAACACCGAGGCCGGCACCAGAAAGCCCTCGACCGGGGTCTCGGCGACGGCAAAGGCCGGGAAGGCGATGTGATTTAGGATACACGACGCCGTGAGCACGCAGCTCTCGCCGGCGGCGATCCGGTACAACGTGATCTCGCGCCCCGCGTCGCTGGCTTTGTACACCCGCGCCTGTCCCGAGAGGACAAAGGGCAAAAACGTGCACTGGTTGCCCTCCAGGCAAATAAATTCGCCCGGGGCGAGGCGCTTGTGTACCCCCTGCCGGAGAAAATCATCGACCACGGCTGGCGTCGACTGGCGCAGGAAAGGAAATCGTTCGACCAATCGGTCGGCCTCAACTCGGGATGTTTCCATCGATATCGGTACTTCGGGCTGATGTGGAACGCCCCAAGATACGAACAAGCGACACACGGCTTGTTTCGACCAGCGTGTAGATGATTCCCCTACGCCACCATCAGCATTCACCGCTTTCCTGCCGGCCGCTTACTGGCGTATGCTCCCATGGGACCCGTCGCTGCGCCGGCACCGAGGGAAACAGTTTGTTCATTATGCACATCATTGAGGAGTTTGAGATGAACATCAGCATAAAAACCGTGGGTTTCACGCTCACCGAAGCCCTTGAAGCCTTCACCAGGGAGAAAATGAACGATACCCTCCGCGCTTTCGGCCGGATGGACAGCGAAGCGATAGGGACCATCGTCACCCTCGCCCGCACCGAGAATCCCGAATCCCCTTTCCGCGCCAGCGCGGCCATCACCGTCCCGGGGGATCGCTTTTTTATCGAAGAAGACGCCCCGGACATCCATACAGCGGTCACGCAACTCAAAAAAGCGACCATGACCTGCGTCAAACGCTGGCGCGAACGGCTCATCGAACGGCATCAATAGAACGAATCATAGATTCGTTCTATTGATTAAACATCGCACATTAAAGATTGCTACAGTCGTTACCTGCTTCGTTTAAAAACATCCTCCAGAGACCCATTACGCCGCGAATCGGGGTTATGGGTCTCTGCGTGACATGCGGTCTCGCTTTATGCTATCTCCTGTTTAATCCTCTTCATTTTCCAACATCGCGCGCAGCTCTCGGAAGTGCCACTCGATGTTGCCGAGCGTCCAGATAATAGCGCCCAGCGAAAGGATGCCGACCGCTCCGATCAGCATCCACAACCAGGCCTGCCACTCTGCCTCGCCGATCGACATCACGACAAGCAGCAGCAGGAACAGCGCCACGGCCATGATGCCGAGACCCACCACACGGGCGATGTTGAAGGTGCTGCCGGCGGCAGAGAAATGTCCAAGTGAAACACGGTGCGACATACTACGCCGCCTCTATGCGGCGAACCGTTGGTGATGAGGTACACGTCTATACGTACGCCGGCCGAAGCGGCCCGGCTGACAGTCGTGTTCCCCGGCCCGGTACCGCTTTCGCCGATACCCCCCGTCAGGCCATCCACCACATCACCCGCGGTGCGTGCGGCATGCGATAGGCTTCGAGACGCCCGGGCGCTATCTTCCAGCGCTGCTTTTCACCGACAACGTATCGCTGCCTCGTATGTCCGCGCTCAGTGTCTTCGACATGCTCAAAATCGGCGTCGGCCCGTCCAGCTCGCACACGCTGGGTCCCTGGCGCGCCATCCAACGGTGGCTGGCCGAATTGCGGCAGGAGGTGCGATTGGAGGAGGTGAACCACATCCAGGTCGTGCTCTACGGCTCACTCGCCCTCACCGGACGCGGGCACTGCACCGACAAAGCGATCTGTCTGGCGCTCCTGGGGTACGAGCCCGAGACGGTGCCGGTCGACCGGATCGATGCCGTCATCGAGGCCCTGAGCGAGCGCCGGCACCTGGCCCTGACGCCGGGACGCGAAATTCCGTTCGACCCGGTGTCCGATATCGTCTATCTAAAAACCGAGCGCCTTCCGTTCCACGCCAACGGCATGAAGTGTCTCGCTTCGGCCGGCGAGCGGCGGCTGGAATCGGTGTATTACTCGACAGGCGGCGGCTTCGTCGTAAAAGAGGGGGAGTCTGAGCATCCCGAATCCACCCTCAGGTTGCCCTACCCGACCGAGCGGGCGGAGGACCTGCTGGCGCATTGCCGGCGCGACGGGCTTCGGATCGCGGATATGGTGTGGGCCAACGAGCAGGCCTGGCGGGCGCCGGCTCAGATCGAGGTCGACCTGGCCCGGCTCTGGGAGGTGATGAAGTCCAGCATCTTTCGTGGTTGCCACACCGAAGGCCTGTTGCCCGGGGGCCTGCAGGTCCGCCGGCGCGCCCGCGATATGGCGCACAAGCTCCTGGGCGACACCGTCTACCCGGATGTAGATAGCTGGATCGAGGCCATCCGCTCGCGCCCGTTTGTTTTCCGCGATGTATTGAAGTGGGTCTCCTGCTTTGCGTTGGCCGTCAACGAAGAAAACGCCAGCCTGGGCCGTGTCGTCACCGCGCCCACCAACGGCGCGTCGGGCGTCATCCCGGCGGTGCTGATGTATCATGTGTGTTTTTCGACCCACGTTGTAGAGCCTCGGGAGATCGCCCGATTCCTCATGGTGGCCGGTGAAATCGGGACGTTTTTTAAGAAGCGCGCGACGATCTCGGCCGCGATGGGCGGATGCCAGGCTGAAATCGGTGTCTCCTCCGCCATGGCCGCGGCGGCGCTGACGGAGGTGCAGGGCGGCAGTGTCGGGCAGTCGCTCATGGCGGCCGAGATCGCGATGGAGCACCACCTGGGCATGACGTGCGACCCCATCGCCGGCCTCGTCCAGATCCCCTGCATCGAACGAAACTCGATGGGCGCCATCAAGGCCATCAACGCCGCCGCCCTGGCCATCGACGGCGACCCCGCCGCCGCCCGCGTCTCCCTCGACGATGTCATCCACACGATGTGGGAGACGGCCAAGGACATGAGCAGCAAATACAAAGAAACGTCCCAGGGCGGGCTCGCGGTCAATATCTCGGTGCGCGTCCCCGAATGTTAGGGGAATACAACTAGAAAATTACAGATTAAGCGATGGGTCAGGGGCTGAAGCCAGATCCTGTACGCTTAAATCGATGATCTGTAATCGCTTAGTTTGCCCGCGTCACGATGGGCAGGATGCGGTGCATGAAGGCGCCGTCGAGGCTGTAGCGGAGCAGGCCGCCTTCGATGGCGAACCAGGTGATGAGGGTGTGGCGGTAGTAGGAAGTATCGTCCGAGCGAACCGCGGAGACGCGCATGAGGCTATTCAACACATCCTTCACCGCATCGATCGCCCCGGCGCCGCAGTCGTTCGTTAATTCGACCCGTTCGCAGAGCTCCACCACCTCGATGGCGTGTTCTCGCTCCAGAAACGTGAACTGGCCGGCGTGGATCATCAGCGCCATCCACACCTTGCCCTGACGAGGGCTCAGGGCGGTGCTGAGCTTGTATCCGGTGGTGTGCAGAAGACTACTGAGCTGTGCTGGATCCATCTACAAGCTGGCGTGCGAGTTACGGCGACGACCTAATGTAATGAATCAGGTACAGATCCACACCTGTATCTAAAAATATCCCGGGGCCGGCTACGCGCCGAAAAACTCTTCGTACAGGGCGCGGACGGCCGCATCCATATCCTCGTCCTTCACCCCGAACATCATGCTCACTTCGCTGGAGCCCTGATTGATGATTTCGATGTTCACCCGTGCGCGTTCGAACGCGGCGCCGGCGCGGGCCGTGATGCCGATCGAGTGGCGCATGCCCTCGCCGACGAGCATGATCAACGCGAGACCGCGCTCCACCGAGACATCGTCCGCCTCGAGATCCCGTCGCAACGACGCCACCACGCGGGTTTCAATGGCGGGCGGGAAGGCCGACTCGCGAAGGATGACCGACATGTCGTCTATGCCCGAGGGGGCGTGTTCGTAGCTGATGCCTTCGTCCTCAAACACCTGGAGCACGCGGCGGCCGTAGCCCACCTGGCGGTTCATCAGATACTTGCTGATGTAGACGCTGCAAAACCCTTTCATCGCCGCGATACCCACCACCGGCCGGCCGGGCTCGATCTCACGCTGCCCGACCACGAGGGTACCAGGGGCCGCGGGGTTGTTCGTGTTGCGGATATTCACGGGGATACGCTTCCGAAAGACAGGTTCGAGGGCCTCATCGTGGAACACCGAAAAGCCGGCGTAGGCCAGTTCGCGCATCTCGCGGTACGACAGGGTCGAAATCGCCTCCGGGTCCCGCACGATGCGCGGGTTGGCGGCCAGCACGGAGTCCACGTCCGTAAAGTTTTCGTAGACATCGGCATCGACGGCGGCGGCCAGGATGGCGCCCGTGATGTCCGAGCCTCCGCGCGGGAAGGTGACGATATGCCCGGACTCGGCATAACCAAAAAAACCGGGGAAGATGGTGACGCCGGCGCTGTGGCGAAGCGACTCGAGGCGGTCGTACGCCTTCTCGAGGACCCGGGCATTCCCGGCCTCGTCGGACAATACCATGCCGGCGTCTCCGGGATTCACATAGCGCGCGTCGACGCCGCACACCCGCAGGCACTCGGCAACCAGTCTGGCGCTATTGTCTTCGCCGGCGGCTTTCATGGCATCCATAAAATAGCCCTCGCTCGCATACGTCGCCGCGAGACGCGTTTCAAGGTCGCGCCGAATCGTATTCACTACCTCCGCCGGCGCCCCGCAAGCCCCGGCAATCGCCGCGTAGCGGCCGACAATCTCATCCACCCCCTCCTGCACCGACACTCCAGCCAGACGGGCTTCGGCGAGCCGAATGAGTAGATCGGTTACTTTTATATCTCCAGAAAATCGGGCGCCGGGGGCCGATACGACCACGAGCCGGCGATCCGCATCCGATCGAATGATGGCACAGACCTTCCGGACCTGCTCCGCCGTCGCGAGTGAACTGCCGCCAAATTTGGCTACTTTCATGGTGCTGGTTGCTGGATGCGTGATACAGGTTGCTCGACGGCTGAACACAACCAGCAACTAGTACCCAGCATCTAGTTTACATGCGCACGAGGTAAGATGGGGCCGCCAACTTTGAACTTTAGAAAAATGAAAGCGCTTCCTATCGGGAAAGCGCCCCGGTTGTCCCGGTCAAGACGAGGTTTTCAGCCCATGGAGCTGTCAATAACACGCCATTTCCTGTTACATCCGCGCCAGCGCGCAAACGTCATATCTCCTGGCGTAACCCGTGCGGCGAAATGTACGAAGTTGTCTGGCGTTCCATTCATTCACCGAGCACAACCATGAACCGCATCCGTTTATTTCCCGCCGGCGCCCTTTTCGGACTCCTTTTTCTGATGGGCTGCTATACCTCACCCGTCCCGATCGCACCGCTCGACGAAGCGCCCCGCATCGGGGGTCTCGCAGGCGAATGGATCGGGCTGCGGATCGGCGAGGATGCGCCGGACGAGGCGCCCCCCGTCATGACCATTTCGACCCGGGATTCCATCCAGTTTTCCATCGTCGTAATCTCGATCAATCTCGAAGGAGAGCAGGAAACTTACCGATTTCAGGCCTATGCCACGCAGCTCGCCGGCGACTACTTCGGCAACCTGAAAATCATCACGGAGGGCAAGGACGAATACCTGATCGTCCGGTTCGCCTTTTCGGACGACCGTACGTTGCGTGCCGAACTGGTAACCGACGACTTGATGAAGGATATACCGACAACCAGCGCCGCGCTTCGCGCATTTCTTCTGCGCAACGCCGGCAATTCGGCTCTTTATGAAGACGATGTGATGTACTTTGCGCGACAGGAGTGAGGGATTTGCGTCGACCGGTTACGGGTTGACAGGCTGTAACCGGTCTGACCCAAAAAGTCCTATCGTTCGCCCCCATTCGCCAATCGGACCAGACCTGCTTCTCTATGCGTTGGATCCTCATGCTACTTGGCGCATTTGCGGGCGCCGTGTTCCTTGACGAAGAAGGCATCCTTCCCGGCGCCTTTCTCGGCTACCTCCTGCACGAACAGCTCGATATGCGTCGCCGGCTCAAGGAGGTCGAGCAGCGTCTGGCGGGCCGACCGGAGGTCCCTGTCATGGAACGCCCCGCCACGGAACGTCTGGAGGCGCCGCCCCCCGGCGGCGCTTCCGTCGCGGCACCGGAGCCCGCCGAGGAGGTCCTGACACCCGCTCCCGAGACAACGCCGGTCTTCACGCCGTTCGATCCGGTGCCCGCCCCCGATGCCCCACCCCGGGTGCGTACGCCTTCCGTCGTCGACGAGGCCATCGCCGCGGCGCGCCGCTTCCTGTTCGGTGGCAACGTCATCGTCCGTTCGGGCGTCGTCGTCCTGTTTTTTGCGCTGTCGTTTCTCGTCAAGCTGGCGATCGACAACGATATCTTCCCCATCGAGCTCCGACTGACGGCGGTGGCGGCGGTGGGCATCGGCCTCATCGGGGCCGGCTGGCGGTTCAAAGGGGCTCGCCGCGGGTACGGACTCTCGCTTCAGGGCGGCGGCCTGGCGGTGCTTTATCTAACTATCTTTACAGCCTTCAAGGTCTACACCCTCATCCCCCCCGGGGCCGCGTTTTTCCTACTGCTGGCCACGGCGCTGCTGGGGGCGGCCATTGCCGTCCTCGAGGACTCGGAGGGGATGGCCGTGATCGGATTCCTGGGCGGTTTTTTTGCCCCCGTGCTGGCCTCAACGGGTTCGGGCGACCACGTGATGCTCTTCGGGTTTTACGCCGTGCTGAATGTCGGCCTCCTGGTCATCGCGTGGTTCAAGCCGTGGCGCTGGCTCAACCGGGTCGGTTTTTACAGCACGTTTGGGATTGGCGCGGCCTGGGGAGGGATGAGTTACCGGCCGGAATTATTCGGATCCACCGAGCCGTTCCTCGTCTTCTTTTTCGTCTGCTACTTCGGCCTCTCCATCCTGTACGCGACGCGGCAGCGGCGTGCCGGCGAAAAACCCATTGACGGCACGCTCGTGTTCGCGCTGCCCGTCGTGGCGTTTACGCTGCAGGCCGGCCTGGTGCAAACGTTCTCCTACGGCCTGGCGTGGAGTTCACTCGCGCTCGGCGCATTTTACGCCGTGGCCGCATGGATGGTGTACCAGCGCGCACCCGAGCTGCTGCGGCTGATGGTCGAGTCCTTCGCCGCGATCGCCCTCGGCTTGCTGACCATGACGATCCCGTTTGCGCTGGACGCCTCGTGGGCCGGCGCCGGCTGGGCGCTCGAGGGTGCCGCGCTCGTCTGGCTTGGGTGCCGTCAAGAGCAACTCCGCCTCCGCCTCTTCGGGGCCCTGCTCCAGATCGCCGCCGGCTTTTTCCTGTTTGAGGCGCTCGACACCCTCGGATACGAAGACCGCACGGCCCTTCGGATGCTCGTGAACCCGATGACGATCGGGATCGTCAGCCTCAGCCTTTCCGCCTTTTTCTCGGCCTTCCATCTCCAGCGCCACCGCGACCGGTTGTTTGCGTGGGAGCAGGTGGTCGAGCCGATCTTCCTGTTTATTGGCGTCGCATGGCTGGCCGGCCTGGGCTTTTTCGAGATCGGCCGGCTCGCGAGCGGGAAGACCGAGCTGGATGCGTTTGTCCTCTACATGGCGCTTGCGTCCGGGGCGCTGTTTGTCGCCGGCGACGGGTTGAAGTGGGCCGGGCTCCGTCACGCAGCGCTCTTTCCGTTGCCCATCTATTACGCGCTGCTCCTGCCGATCCTCTTTAATCAACACCCGCTGGCGGGTTACGGATGGATGGCGTGGATCGCTGCCTTCGCGATCCTTTACTACGTCCTCAACCGCACCGACGCCGGCCTTCAGCGTCACCTCCGGGCCATCTACCACGCCGGCACGTTCTGGCTCCTCCTGGTGGTCACCACGTGGTCCGGGGCAGAGTGGATGGAGGACCTTTCGGGTTCCAGCTCTTCCGCCTGGACAATGCTCGGCCTCCTGCTGCCGACCCTCGGCTTCAGCCTGGCGGCCATCCAGGGTGGCCGCGCCGGCCTGTGGCCCGTGGCGGCGCATCGCCGGCTCTACACCACGCTCGTCCTCGCCCTCCCGCTGACCGGGCTGTGGATCGGATCGTTGTATAGCCTCGGCAGCGCGGCGGCAGCCACGCCGCTGCCGTACGCCCCGCTCTTGAATCCGCTCGACATCGTACTCGGCTTGGCAGCGCTCACGGCCGTCTTCTGGTTCCGGTCCGCCCGCACGGAGACGCCACTGCTCGAGGGTTCGACCGTGCGAACGGCCCTGATCTGGGTGCTGGCTGCCACCGTATTCCTATGGCTGAACGCAACGATCGCACGGACCGTGCATTTCTGGGCCGGCGTACCGTACGACCTGGATTCGTTAATGCGGTCCGGCCTGTTCCAGACAACTCTATCCATCTGCTGGACGCTCCTGGCCGTCGCGGCGATGGCCTGGGGACACCGCGTGCGGAACAGGTCCGTGTGGTTCGCCAGCGCCGGCCTGCTGGGCGCCGTCGTGGTCAAGTTATTCGCGGTCGACCTTTCCTCGTTGAACATGGTGATGAAAGTAATCTCCTTCATGGTCGTCGGCGTGTTGCTGTTGATCATCGGATACGTTGCGCCCGTGCCCCCCGCGCGCGACGAACCGGCCGAAAACGATCGTCCCGATACACCATCCGATTCGCTCCAATGACCCGATTCCGCTCGTTCACCTGTCTGGCCTTTGTGGGCTTGATCGCCGCCGTCGCGCAGCCGGCGGCCGGCCAGGCGCTCACGCCCGATCGGTTCGCTTACGGCGTCTCCGTGGATACCGTCGGCGGCAACCCCGTGCAACGATTTGTCCTGCCGGACACCGTGTACCGCATCGCCACCCGGGCCGACCTAGGGGATCTCCGCCTTTTTAACCACGAAGGAGAGCCGCTTCCTTACGCAATCGACCGGCAGGGTGTCGAGGACGAGTCACCGCCCGACCGCATCGCCTTGCCCTTTTTCCCGCTGTATGCGTCGCCGCGGGCCGGCGAGGGCGACGTGCGGGTGGAAGTGCGCCGGACGCCTTCCGGCACGCTGGTTCGGGTGGATGGGCAGGGACCCGCAACGGCCACACCCGAAGTAGCGGCCTACGTCGTGGACGCGAGCGCGCTCGAGGGTCTGGTGGATGGGATCGCCATCGCGTGGGACGAAGAGACGGCGGACTTCCTGGGCGAGGCCACGCTGGAGACGAGCGACGACCTGAACCGCTGGCTCCCATGGGGGGCGCCAGCCACGGTGGCGCAGCTGCGTCGGATGGGCAGTGTGCTCGTGCGCGACGAGATCAAGCTGCCGGCGCAGTCCGCACGGTATTATCGCATCCGATTTCGCGAGCCTCTGCCGCCCATCAGCCGGGTGACGGCGACGCTTGCGATGGGTGAGATCGAGGCGGAGCGCCGGTGGTTGACCCTGGACGCCCGCCGGACGGAACGCGGCGTCTTCGACGCCGTGGCAGAGGGGGTGCACCCGGTCGACCGCATCCGGGTCACCTTCGCACGTCCGAATACCCTCGCGCGAATCCGCATCGAATCCGCCAGTGACGCCGCCGGCCCCTGGCGCCGGCACTACTCCGGCACCGCCTATAGGATCGAGGTGGAGGGCCAGACCCTCGAATCCCCCGAGATCCCAATCCGCCTCACGAACAACCGGTACTGGCGCATCTTCGCCGGCCAGGGCGCGGAGGACGACGCGGCGCTTCTGCCCATCGTGTCGCTGGGATGGACGCCGGCGCGGGTGTTATTCCTCGCGCGTGGGGAGCCGCCGTATACCCTGGCCTTCGGAAACGGCGAAGTCGCACCCGCGGAGTTCGCCGCCGAGGACCTCGGCCGCCTGACCGATGGCGAAGACGCCGTGATGGCCCGCCTCGGCGTGGTGACGGCGCTGGGCGGCGAGAGCCGGTTGCGAACGCCGATCGCGATCGACTGGAAAACCGTCTTACTCTGGGGCGCCCTGCTCGCCGGCGTCGCCATGATCGGAGGCCTCGCGCTGAGCCTCATTCGACAGGTCCAGCGGGATCGGGGGGCGCCCTGACGGCCGCAAGAGCATGGGCGTGGGTGAGGACGCGTTGCCCGGCTTACTAGCGAGGACACGGAGGATGATCGAACCCCCCTTAGGAGAGAAACCCTTCGAGACGTGCACTTATCCTATAGCAGCATGATATTTTGCGCTACAGTGGCCTTTTGGTGTTGATTTGAGGGTTTATCCACCTATTATCCGCTAGTTGTCGCCATGAAATAGATTCTCAAAGGGGGTTGGTCTTGGCCTCGGGGCCATCCTGGTTCTGTTCATCGCCGCCGGCACCATCAGGATGGTGAACGGCGCATCAAAAATAACATCCACCTACGAAGTCACCGGGGTGCTGGAGGAGGTGGCGGCGGATTCGGCCGCGCTGGCTCTTGGAAAACATCTTTCAGAAATCAATGCCTGTCGGGATTGCCATGGGGCTTCGTTTGAAGGAAGAGTCTTCGCCGACGCCCCGCCCTTTCTGATGGTCGCTCCGAACCTCACATCCGGAGAAGGCGGCGTAGGAGGGCGCTACGGGGTCGAGGACTGGGACCGGGCCATCCGCTACGGCGTTCGGCCGGACGGCACTTCGTTGCTCATCATGCCGGCGCGGACGTTCCACAATCTGACGGATACGGACGCGGCATCGCTGATCGCTTATCTCCAATCGCTCCCTCCGGTAGACAACGTCCTGCCCCCGCGCGAAATTCGTCCCCTGGGCAGAGTACTGCTAGGCTCGGGGGCCATGGATGTGGCGATGGAGGTGCATACGTCACCCGACCGCGCGCCGGCCCACCACCCGGTCCGACGGCTGAATACGGCAACTACCTCAGTTCCATCACCTGTATCTATTGCCATTCGGACGATCTGAACGGTGGGCCCGTGACAGAGCCCGGCACGCCGCCTCCCCCTTCCCTGGCTGCTTCCGGCGCGTGGCCTTTCGAGGCATTCGCCGTGGCGATGCGCACGGGCAAAACGATCGATGGACGTCAGCTCCAACCCATCATGCCCACATCGGCATTTATGTACATGGCCGATGATGAGCTCATGGCGATCCAATTGCTCATCAAGTCGACCTTCTCGGACGCCCTGTAGGCGAAGCGGTAGCGGATGTTTCTCATTTTCCGGCGTCGTATGCTACGCGCATTCGCACCCAACCGATCGAGCGCCGTCGCCGTCCGATAACCGATGAATCGACTGCTGTCCGCCTTCGGGCCGTTTGCCGGCCTGGCTTTTGTCTGTATCCTGTTCGCCGTCCTCAGCCCGTCGGCCTTCACCTCGTTCTATAATATTAAGACGATCCTCACGCAGAGCGTCATCGTTGGCATCGCGGCGCTGGGGATGACGTTCGTGATCGTTTCGCGGGGGATCGACCTGAGTGTCGGCTCGCAGATCGCGTTATCGACGGTTGTGGTGGCGCTCCTGGTGAATGCCGGCGGCGAGGCGCCGGGGGCCGGGTCGATACTGGTAGCCGTAGGTGGTGGACTGCTGGCGTGCGGAGCCGTGGGCTTGTTAAACGGGGTGTTTATCACCCGTTTTCGCATCGTGCCGTTTATCGTCACCCTCGGGTCCATGCAGATCGCGCGGGGCGTGGCCAAGTGGGTGGGGCGGGAGCAGACGGTGACGACGCCGGCGAACGCACTCAACGGGCTGATGGTGATCGACCCCGATCCTTCGTGGCTGGTGTTCGCGCCCGGCATCTGGATCGGGCTAATCGCGCTCGTCGTGTGCACCCTCGCGCTCAATAAAACCCTCCTTGGCCGCTACGTATTCGCCATCGGCTCCAACGAGCAGACGGCCCGGTTGTGCGGGATTGCGGTTGACCGGTACAAGGTGGCCGTTTACACCCTATGCGGCCTGTTCACGGGCATTGCCGGCGTGCTGCAATACAGCTACCTGACCGTCGGCGACCCGACCTCGGCCGTCGGGTTGGAGCTGGACATCATCGCGGCCGTCGTCATCGGCGGGGGGTCATTAAACGGAGGGGAGGGCAGCGCCGTCGGATCGGTCATCGGGGCGCTCATCATGGCCGTATTGCGAAACGGCTGCAACATGCTCGGCGTCCCGAACTTTGTCCAGGAAATCATCATCGGCGCCATCATCGTGGGTGCCGTGACGCTGGACCAGTCGAAAAGGCAAAAGGCAAAATGAAAAAGGAAAAAGGAAAAAGGAAAAATGGTCGCCGTATCGAGCGCCACGCTGCCTTTTACCTTTTACCTTTTGCCTTTTACCTTTTACCTTTTTCCTTTTACCCTTCCTGTTTTTCCTTTTACCTTTTTCCTTTTACCTTATTCTTTCCCATTCTTACTGCTCATCCCCTTCGTCTTGCTGGCTTCGAGGACGTTGTCGATGAGGCCATAGGTCTTCGCGTCGTGGGCGCTGAGCCAGTAGTCGCGCTCGGAGTCTTCCTTGAGCTGGTCGACCGTCTTGCCGGTGTGTTCGGCGAGGATTTCGTAGAGGCGCTGCTTGAGCCAAAGGATTTCGCGGGCCTGGATCTCGATATCGGCCGCGGTGCCCTGGCTACCGCCGGAAGGCTGGTGGAGCATGATGCGCGAGTTCGGCAGGGCAGCGCGGCGGCCTTTGGAGCCGGCGGCCAGCAACACGGAGCCCATCGACGCGGCTAGGCCCACGCAGATCGTGGCGACGTGGCAGTTGACGAACTGCATGGTGTCGTAGATCGCCAGGCCGCTGTAGACGACGCCGCCGGGCGAGTTCACGTACATGTTGATGTCCCGATCGGGATCTTCGCTGGCGAGGTACAGCAGCTGGGCTACGGCCAGGTTGGCGATCTGATCGTTGATCGGAGTACCCAGGAGGACGATCCGGTCCTTCATCAGCCGGCTGAAGATGTCGTAGGCGCGTTCGCCGCGCGACGTTTGCTCGACGACCATTGGAACGAGCCCGCTGATCGGCTGATCGCGGAAGGGGCCGCTATAGATCTCGCCGGGAAGGGTAAGGCTCTTCGTGAATTTGAGAAAATCTTCTACCATGTGAGGTACTGCGCTTTCAAACAGCGGTTGAAACTGCGGTTGAAGGGAAATGGCTCACGTCCACTACGCCCGACACGGGAGGTACGACAACCGTACGTCTTCATCGAACGCCCTGAACATACATCGTCCATTTAAGGCATCGTCCATTTTTAAGGCATTTCAAAGCGGCGCCGGCATTTTTGCGTGCGGCATCGGGCCTTCTGAATCCATACGCCCGTCGCGAAACTCCGTTCTAAGGTCCAGCCAGATAAATTCCGCTGATCCCGTGCATCCGTGCCGTCCGCGCTCAGGAGGCTTCTTCTTTTTTGTTCGCGTCACGGGCTTTCAGCGCTTCACCGTAGGCATCCGCCTCCAGTTCCTCGATGATGAAGCGCGAGGCGAGGACGTCGATCACTTTCTTGCTGATCAGCTGCTGGTCGAGGTTTTTGTCCATGCCGGCCGCCTTGTAGTACTTCCGGAAGCTGACGGCGAGGGCTTCGTCGCCGCCGGCCATCTCCACGTAGTGGGCGGTCATGTCCTCATCGGTCACCTCCAGCTTCTCCTGTTCGATGACCTCCTCGCGGAGCAGCATCCAGCGGGCCTGGCGGGTCGCCTCCGGACGGCTCGCTTCCACGAACCGATCGGTGTCGAGCCCATCCGGCAGCCGGCCTTCGTTGCGGCGCTTCAGGTCCTCCAGGTACGAGGCGATGAAGATGTCGACGGCGGATGACGGTACGGGGATATCGTGTAGTTCGAGCATCCGCAGGACGATCTCGCCTTCGAGCAGCTCGCGGGACTGGCGCTCCCACATCGTCGCGATCTGCTTTTCGATCTGGGCGCGGAGTTCGCTTTCGGTAGCCGCCTGTTCATTCGAGGCTTTCTTGATAAACGTCTCGTCGAGTTCCGGCAGATTTCGCCGCTGGACGGACTTTACCGTAACCTGAAACGGATCGGTCTTTTGGGCGCCGAGGTCTTCGCCCGAGGGGCCGACGAGCAGCGGCTGCGCCTGCTCCTCATGCTCATCCGCATCCTCACCATCGGCGGGCAATTCGACCCGGAAGTTCGCGCCAGCCTTCTGGCCCAGCAGCGCCTCACGAAGCGGCTCGCGCAACCGCTCGTCATCCAGGTAAAACGACAAATCCTCATCGCGGGAGCCGACGACCGGCAGGCCGGTGGCCCGGTCGAGCGGCTGCATATCGATCACCACATAATCGCCCGCTTCGATGGAGCGCTCTTCCGAAGGCTCGTCGAGCTCGGCATGTTCGAGGCGGAGGGCTTTGACGCGGGTTTCAACCTCCTCGTCCTTGAACGTGTGTTTCAGCTTCAGGATGCGCTCGCCGGAGAGGTCCGCGAGCGTAATCTCGGGGCGTACGCCGAAGTGCAACACGGCATGCAGATCGTTATCGAGTTCATACTCGAGCGTCGTCAGCTCGGGGGAACCGATCACCGTGTGGGCGCCGGGCTCCACGACCTCGTCCTGGAAGGCATCCTGGATGAACTTCTCGACCACCCCCATGACGAGCGACTCGCCATAGAGCTTTTTGAGCATCGAAATGGGCACCTTACCGGGGCGGAAGCCCTTCACCTGTACGCGATGGCGCTGCTTGCGGAGCTCGTTATCCACGTGGGGGGCGAGTTCCAGGGCCGTCGCATCGATGACGAGTTCAAATTCGACAGGATTTAATTCGTCAGGGTCGACTTGCTTGATAGTGGTCTGCACGGCGGTCGTTCGGATTCAATGAAATGCTCGGGGCCCATTGAATCCTGCTGGCCGGCACGTGTTCCACACCGGCGGCCTCAGGCGAGCGCCATGGGGCCCGCGGTGAGCTGCCGCGAAAGGGTTCGCATGTTGGCGTCGATGAGGTATTTCCAGAGTCCGGCGGTGCTCACCCAGAATTTATAGGTGCTGCCGTCGCGCAGGCTCAGGATGAGGTTCACCGCGCGGATCTGGCCGGTGCGCCACTCGACCTGCTCCACGTTTTCGAGGAGCAGCATCTTGCGATAGACGCCACTCAGGGTGATCCCTGAAAATTCGATACGGTTGGGAAACAGGTAGGCGCGGGCAAACAGCAGACGGTGCTCCGGATCACGAAAACGGCTGGCGAGCATCACGTCCTCCTGCAACGACGCGACATCGGGCGTCGCGTGCTCGGAGTTCTTCGGCATGGGGGGCCCTGGCTTGGATGGATGGGGTACGGGGCTAGCCAGAGTATCGGCGCGGGAGCGAGGGGCTTAAAAGTCGAAGCCGATGGAGAAGCTGGTCGTCTGTCGCTCGAAGCGGCGGCCGTCGTAGGGCCAGGCGAAATCGAACCGGAGGGGATAACCGAGGAGGATCGTGCGAAGGCCCACGCCGGCGCTCAGGGCGAAGTCGTCGAAGACGCGCCGGCCGAAGTCGTCGACGGTGAACAGGTGGAACGGGTTGTCGAACCCACGGCCGCCCCAGACGGTGCCGGCGTCGAAAAACGCGACACCCTGGATGTTGTAGAGCGGCACCAGGGGCAGGGGTCCTGGGAGGATGGCGGCGATGAGGGGGAAACGGAACTCGGCGTTGAAGAGGCCGAAATTGGTGCCGTTGAGGGCATTGATCCGATAGCCGCGGAGCGGCATGACGGGGGTAGCGAGCACAAAATCCGAGATGTCCTCTATCGGGAAACCGTTCTCCTCATCGAACCGGCGGTTGATCCAGTTTTGCAGACCGGCCGTGTAAAATAGCTGTTGGGTAGGCCCGACGGACGCGCCTCCGGAGAGGCGCATCGCGAAGGTGTAGGGCGACCGCCCGATCGACGCGTAGGCGCGGGCGTCTGCCAGTAGCGTCGCAAACCGCACCGTCCCGCCCGAAAGGCCAAAGGGGCTGCCGGCGAGCGAGGCGGAGAAACGGGTTCCTTCGATCGGGGCGAGGGGCCCCGGCGTGGTCACATCCCGTGTGAAGGTGATCGAGGGGTGGAGCAACGACCGTGCGAGGGCCGGCGTGGACGGCTCGACGATGTCGGACTGGCTGACGCCCACGACCGACAACTCGGCGTCGATCCGTCGGAATTTGTCGAACGGGTACGTCGCGGTGAGGCTTCCGCCGAACTGGCGGTACCGATAGATGGTGCGCCGGCTGAAATCCGGCAGCAGGCGCGAGACGTGGAAGCCGGACACGCCCCAGTCGACCCGCTCCGGAAGGTAGACGTAGGACATCATGTAGTCCGAGTTCCGCAGATCGATCAGCAGGTTGGAGGCGACCAGCACGCGGTGGTTGCCCAGCATATCGCTGAAGATGATCTGGGTGATGCCCTGGACGCCGAAGAGTGCGTCGTAACCGGCCGCGCCGTAGACGAGGTCCGGCGAAAACTTCAGCTTATAGCGTCGCGGCAGGTAGCGACCATCCGCGTCGATATTGCCACGAGGCGTAAACGGGTTGATGAGGAAATCTAGCTCTTCGGCATCCGGGTCCTCGGCGGCGCTGGAGAAGATGTAGTCGCGCAGGTCGACACGCACATTCCCGTAACGGGAGCTGTCCCACTCGGCGTCGCGGGAGAAGGGGCTGTCCCCCTCCGCGTCGGGGTCCTGCCGGGTGAGCATGAGGAGGCGGGAGGCGAGGAATTCCTCAGTGCGGGACGTGGCGCGTGTGAAGGCCGTGCCATCGGTGGCGTCCCGGAGGAAGGGGTTGGCCTGGAGGAGGCTCGGGGAGGCGAGGACGATGGCCGGCGCCGGCGAGAGGGTCTCCTGGACGACGCGCTGGGCCCAGACGTTGGGCGCGAGGGTCCCCTCGGGGAGGACCCGGTCGAACGGGTTGTTGAGGACAAACAGCTCTGGCCGGCCATTGACGAGGCTCATGAGCGCGGCGGTGCTGCCGTCGGCCGAGAGCGATATCTGTGTGATGCCGCTGAGCGCGTTGGTGAGCGGGCGGACGAGCCCATGGTCGAAGTTTTTTTCGTACAGGTTAAAAATCCCGTTCCGGTCGGAGATAAACAACACGCGGGTCGAGTCCGCGCCGTAGCGGGCGCTGCGCTCGTCGAACAACTCGCTGAAGGTGAGGCGCTCGGCCTCTTCGGCCCCGAGGGCGAGACGGTAGATTTCGTATTGCCCGAAGTCGTGCTCGTGCATGGCGAACTCGCCGGCGCGAAACCGCCCGAGCCGGGTGTAGGAACTGCGGTCGCTGTGGAAGACGAGGGCCCGCCCATCCGGGCTCCAGGCCGGCTCGTGGTCGCTGAAGACATCGTCGGTATAGTTGATCGTCTCCCGTGAGTCGAGATCCAGCACAAAAATATCGCTCTGCGCATCCACGGACGCCTCAAAGGCGATCTGAGGGGCGACCGGGCTCCATGCGACGGACACGATCTGGTCGACGCCCGGGATTCGGTAGTGGACGACATCGCGGGTATCGACATCGATCACCGCTATCGCATCGGACGCCCCGCTTTTGACGGCGAGGGCGATCTGCTGACCGTCGGGGCTCCAGGATATGCCGGGCGTGAGGATGCGCAGGCTCTCGAACTCGGCGCTGGTCTGCCCATCGACCAGTTTTTTCTGGATCTTTCCATCGACGGCGTCGGCGATGTAGACATCGAACAGCCCGTTTCGGGTGGTGATGAACGCCAGCCGATCGCCGAGGGGCGAGAGGGACGGGCTCGTGTTGTAGAAGCCCCCGTTGGCCGTGGTGACGATCGGCCGCGCGAAGTCGTTCACGTCCTCGCGGGCGGCTACTTCGGGGAAATAGACCTCTTTGAGGGCGCGGCGCCAGCGGTCGGACAGCTCCTCGAGCGAGAGGCCGGTGGCGCGTTTGAAGCTGGCCTCGACGGACTGCGTGAGGCGAAGGCGCTGGAGGATTTCGGCGATGCGTTCGCGGCCGTACTGTTCGCCGATGTAGTCCCACACCCCCTGGCCGGCCTGATAGGACGCAAAGCCTCCGATATACGTTATGGGCGGGACGGCATCGTGGATGACGGCGTCGCGCAGCCAGTCGTCGGCGTCGGAGCTCCACCCTTCGGAGGCGTACTCGGCCAGGCCTTCGTTGAACCAGTGGGGGATCTGGAGCCGGATGTTATTCTGGATGATGGACTGGAGGGAGCCGCCGTAGAAATAGTCGTTCAGCATCGCATGGATGAGCTCGTGGTGGAGCGTCTGGCGAAACTGGCGATAGTCGCCCACGAAGGGGATCGCGATGCGGTTTTTATAGGGCTCCGTGACGCCGGCGATGCCTTCGGAGAAGGTGGGGAGATCGACCGCGTTCGTCACCACGAAGTCGTTGTGACTCTGGTAGACGATGATGGGGATGCGGCCACCGAGTTCGATCTGGAAGAGCCGGCGGGAGTGTTCGTAGGCCTCCTCGGCGAACCGGGCCGTATACTCCGCGAGGTCTCGCCCGCCCTCGTAATAGTAGATATCGAAGTGCCTGGACTGGAGGTACGACCAGGTCAGCTCGGCATACTGCACCTTGTTCTTGCCGTAGCGAAAATACTGCGCCTGCCCGGTCGCCGGCGCGAGCATCCACGCAACCAGCAAGACCGCCATGAACCGAGCGAAGGATGCGGCGATACGCATGAATCGATGGCGCGAAGGACGGAGGGAATAATCGATAGGCCTGTCCAATCTTCTAGGCATCCGGAGAGGATGGGTTCCGGAGGGACGGTTACAGGTTGGCAGGTTACAGGTTGGCAGGTTATTTCCATCAAACGAACCTGCCAACCTGTAACCTGCCAACTTGCCAACCCCTATTCATACCTCACCCACCGAATCAGATCTTTCAGGTTCGGCTTTTTACCGTACATCAGAATCCCCACCCGGTAGATGCGGGCGCTCACCCACATGGCAACAACGAAGGTGCCCATGAGGAGGAGGAACGAGAGGCCGACCTGCCAGAAGGGCACTTCGGTGACGGCAACACGGACGACCATCAGGATCGGGGAGAAGAAGGGGATCATCGAGAGCGTGATGGCCAGGGTGCTATTAGGGCTTTCTACAAAAAACATGATAAACATGATCGGGATGATGATGAGCGTATAGATGGGCATCAGCAATCCCTGGGCATCCTGTTGTTGTTCGACGACCGACGAGACGGCGGCGAAGAGGCTGGCGTATAGCAAATATCCCCCCAGGAAAAACAGCACGAACCAGATAAAGACGCGGGGTGCGATCTGGGGGATGGTGAATTCGGCGGCCTGGAGCATCTGCTCCTGGCTGGCGTCGAGCGGGAGGTTCAGGTCGGCCGGGTTAAGGAAGAGCGAGACGATGCTGCCGGCGAACAACGTCGCGCCGAGCATCAGAATACTCCACGCCATCATCTGCACCAGCCCCACGGCCCCGATGCCGAGCACCTTGCCCATGAGCATCTCAAACGGTCGGACGGACGACACCATGACCTCGATCACGCGGGTGCTCTTCTCCTCGAGGACTCCCTGGATCACATAGGCGCCATAGATAAACATCGCCGCATAAATGATGAAGCCCATGATATAGCCCAGGACCGAATAAAACGCCGCGCTGTCCGCCTCCTCGCCCTGCTCCGTCAGCTTCACGGTGCGAACGGGGATGCTGGTGTCGAGGATGTCCAGGATCTCCTGCGGGACGTTTTTTTCGGCCAGCCGATGCTCCTCCAGCGACCGGCTGAGCGCGCGTTCGAGGCGCATCTCGCCCGTGAGCCCGCTGCCTTCGACGGAGTAATAGACCGCTTCGCCCTCGTCGTTTACCAGGCCGGCCGGCAGCCACATATAGCCGTTATAGCCCCCCATCATGACCGCCTCGCGAAGCGAGTCGACGGGCTCGCTCGACGCGATGAAGAGGAAGCCTTCCGTGCCGTATTTTTCGAGCCCCGGGAAGAGCACGCCGGTTTCGTCGAGCACGGCGATTCGCCGCTCCTCGCTGTCCGATGCCGCAAGCCCGATCACGGCCGGCAGCACCGCCATGGCGATCAGCATCACCGGCGCCAGCAGGGTGCCGACGATAAACCAGACGGACCGAACGCGCCGGATGAATTCGCTTTTGAGGACAATCCAGATCTTTTTCATGCCGTCTGCCACTCGCCGTCGTCTACGTTGAGGCCGTTGCCGCCTTCAACGACCGACACAAAGATATCATTCATCGAAGGCTCCCGGCGTTCGAAGCGGTGAATATCGATTCCGCTGGCCATGGCCCGTTCGAGGACGATCGATGGGTGATGGCCGTGCAGCATCTTCAGCTCCACACGATGTGCCGTGCGGGTGCGTATGTCGATCGCCTGTTCACGTTCGAGGGTATCGATGAAGGCCCCGTCGCCCCCGAACTCGATCAGGACGCGATTGCGACCGAAGCGCTGTTTCACGTCGCGCAGGGCACCCTTTAGTTTGATTTCGCCATGGGAAATGAGGCAGATGTCGTCGCAGATTTGCTCGACCTGCTCCATCCGATGTGAGGCGAAGAGGATGACCCGGCCCTGCTGTTTGAGTTCGAGGATGACCTCGTTGAGCAGGCCAGCGTTGATCGGGTCGAGCCCGCTGAGGGGCTCATCGAGGATCAGCAGTTCCGGCTCGTGCACGACGGTACTGATGAACTGCATTTTCTGCTGCATGCCCTTGGACAGCTCTTCGGTCTTCTTGAGCGCCCAGTCGACCGCGTCGAACCGCTCCAGCCACGCCTTCACGCGCCTATTCGCCTCGGAACGCGAGAGCCCTTTCAGCTCCGCGAGGTACACGAGTTGCTCGCCCACTTTCAGCTTTTTGTAGAGGCCGCGTTCCTCGGGCAGGTACCCCATCCGTTCCTGGCTCCACACGCCCACCGGCTTTCCGTTCAGGGTGACGCGGCCGCTGTCCGGGGCGGTGATGTAGGCGATCATCCGGATGGTGGATGTCTTGCCGGCCCCGTTGGGCCCCAGGAGGCCAAGCACGCGACCCGAGTGCGCCTCGAAGGAAACGTCGTTTACGGCCATGAGCTGGCCGTATCGCTTACTCACCTGTTCAATCCGCAATTCGGCCATAAACAATCCGTACCAGCATCGAGCGTGGATTACAACAGCGACAAGGTGGCCTGGGGAATTGGAATCAGGTAGTGCTGTTCGAACACGTCCTCATGCACGCCGAAAACGCCCGTCCCACGAAAATCCACAGCGACATAGGGGCCCACGACGCGCTTGACCTCGCCGATGCCGTAGTACGACGGCATCGGGCCGTAGTACACCAGCTCGCCCATGAGCAACTCCTTCTTGCGGCGCGCCCGGCGATGGAACGCCGGCACGCTCGGGAGTAACTCCAAGCGGTACGGACTCAGGCCATATTTTGCTCCTGTCGCCATCGTTCGTGCGTTCGTTCAGACCGCTACATACGCACCGTATGGCGATCATGGTTCCTCAAAACCCCCCCCGAGGATAACCGGAACTCCCCGTAAGATTCAAACGAATTCGTGGAAATTCGTAAAAATGAGGGTATCAGGCCGTTTCTTATTCTCAGGCATTTGGTTAGATTGAATCGGTTCGATATAAAAAGGGAAGTTCTACCCGCCCCGGCGGCGGCAGGCGCATCACCCACCCCACCAACGTCGAGCGACTGCTTCTGCACGGTCTTTTGCTTTATATCGCGGCCACTCCCATCTTCGTTTTCACGGTTCATGAAGTACCCGACAAAAATTGTGGACAGACAAGTAGGGCGTAATGCTGAGCTCTTCGCCCGAGCGATTAACAAACTGGAGACGCCCGAACAGCGGTATCCATACCTGCGCATCCTGATCAGCATCGTCGAACAGGCCCATCCCGAGTGGAATCAGGCCCCGCAGAAAGATCGGCAGATGGGTCAGATGATCTCAAAAATGTGCGACGATCTGCTCGATGTGGATGAAGTCGCTGAAGTCGTCCGTGTACGAGACGAAGAACGCGGCTTTTTCTACGACTGATCGGTAGTGGTCTTCACGCGTGCACACCCGGCGCTGTTACCTGACGATGCGGCCCGGGTTGTTTCGGATAAAACTCTCCCAGTTCTTATGCTCGCCGGCCTGCCGGCTGCTCTTCCTGTGGCCGTGGCATAACGCCACCGCTAGCGCGTCGGACGCGTCCAGATCGAGCTTCTCGGCTTCCCCGATGGCCAACAGCTTGCGGATCATGTACGCCACCTGCTCCTTGGCGGCGTTCCCGTTGCCGGTCACCGAGAGCTTCACCTCCTTCGGGGTATACTGCACCACGGGTAGTTCCCGGTTCAGCACCGCCAGCATCGCCGCCGCCTGGGCACGACCGAGCTTCAGCATGGACTGCGCGTTGTTGCCGTACACCGGCATCTCGATCGCGCACTCGTCCGGCAACGCCCGCTCGATGACCTCGGTGATGCGGTCGTAGATGTGCTTCAGCCGCCACTCGTGGCTCTTCGTCCCGTCCAGCTTCAATACCCCGTACTCCACCAACCGCTCGGCGCCCCGCTCGATCGCTATCACGCCGTACCCGGTGAACCGGGAGCCAGGGTCGATGCCGAGGATCAGCAAGATGGTTGCAGGTTGGAAGGTTGCAGGTTGGAAGGTTGCAGGTTGGAAGGTTGCAGGTTGGAAGGTTGCAGGTTGGAAGGTTGCAGGTTAGAAGGTTGCAGGTTGGAAGGTTGGCGTGGGCTGAAGAACCTGTAACCTGTAACTTGCCCACCAGCCAACCCTCTAGCTCATCGCCTCGATGGTGGCTTCGTCGAAGTTGAGGGTCGTGGTGACGGCCTGAACGTCCTGCATGTCCTCGAGCATCTCGATGAGGGTGCCGAGTTTTTTGGCGACGTCGGGATCGACGGAGACGGTGGTGGTCGGGACGCGGATGAGGTTCGATTCCGACGGCTCGATGCCTTTCGCGCGGAGGGCGGCCTGGACGGATCCAAAGGATTCGAGGGGGGTGGTGATGGTGAACGTGTCGTCCTCAAGCACGAGGTCTTCCCCGCCGGCGTCCGCCACGAGGTCGAACAACTCCACTTCATCGAGACCTTCCGCCGGCACCTCGATGGAGCCCTTGCGGAGGAAGAGGAAGGCCACGGAGCCCGTCTGCCCCATGCTCCCGCCGTATTTGTTAAAGACGTGGCGCACGTCCGCCACGGTCCGGTTGGTATTGTCGGTCAAACAATCCACAAAGATGGCGACGCCGCAGGGGCCGTAGCCCTCGTAGCTCATCTCCTCGTAGTCCGCGCCGGCGATCTCCCCCGTGCCGCGCTTGATGGCGCGGTCCACGTTGTCTTTCGGCATGTTATCGGACTTCGCCTTGTCGACGGCCAGCGCCAGCCGGGCGTTCATCGACGGATCGCCGCCGCCCTCGCGCGCCGCGATCATGATGTCGCGCGCGATCCGCGCCCAGGACTGCGACCGCTTGCCGTCGGTCACCGCCTTCTGGCGTTTGATTTTAGACCATTTACTGTGGCCAGACATACTCCACGCTAGGATTTGGGGTGGTAATCGTTCATTCGGACCGGTAGTACCCGCGTACCGTGCGCTCGGGTCCCGGACTCACGGACGCAGAGGCGATCAAAGAGCGGACGGCCTCTTCATCCAGTGCAGGGCAATCTATAGGACGTCGTCAATCGCAGCCATCCGAGAACTTCTCCTGATCGATGAGCACATAGATCTCGCCTTCATTCGGCCCGAAAACGAATTTTTGGGGTCGAGTCCTAATGGAATCCCAGAAGGAGTCTTCATTCGCCGGCAGTGCTTGCGCGTCTTGGATCAAGGCTTTTGCGCCCGTAGCTAGAATGATCCGATTAAAAAACTGATCGGCGATGTATACTAATTGATCGCCTGAAGGTGCGACCACGAGTCCCTCTATTGACGTAGTTTCGCTCACCGTAATAGGGCTATGATTTGAATCTGTGAGGTCCACGAGCACCAGGCTGTACGATTCCGGGCCGGCATACAACAGACGATCTCCCTCCGCGGCAAATGCGACTGGGAAATCCAAACCAGAACGCCCATCGCCAACAAAAACAGCACCCATTTCATCCTCCACATAGGCCAATGCGCCGAACCCGGTATTTCCATTCCATCCGCGTACCAGCCGGGTGTAGGCGACCGTTTTAAGATCAGGAGCGACATCGAATGTATCGATTGAATCGGCCGATGACAATCGTGACGTACGGTCTCCCGACAACGACGCCAGGAATATGCCCTTCCCATCCGGTGAAAATGCAATGTGGCCATCATTGGGCCAGATGCCCGGACTCATTTGCCCTTCCGTTACCTCGTCGATCTTGCGGGCCTCCGATCCATCCGTATGGGCTACCCACAACGCCTTCTCACCGCGAAGATAGGCGAACCAGACTCTATCGGGAGACAACCTGAAGGCATGGTCGCCAGGCTCGAACGCTACTCTGTTATTCAAGCCAGACCGTAGGTCACGGGCAAATAGCGATGAGGTCGTATCGCTATAATCCTCGTACGTGTAATACAAAAACGATGCGTCTGCCGACACGCCGACCAAGCTATACCGATCTGATTGCGGAAACTCGTACTCAGCCTCGAATTCGTTTTTAAGCTTTATGGGTTGGGTCCCATCCAGACTGAAAAGCCAGAGTTCGAGTTCATGCTCTGTATAATCATTATTGCATAAAGAGGGGAAAAAACCGTCGCAGCCAGCCATCCCAATTAAGAACGGCAAACATACGATCATGAATCGAACAGGGTAGCCGATCATATCAAACCGGGTCGATAGGTTAAACGCTACCCTTAATGTCGCACTCGATCCACAAAAAGTAACCGATTATCACACCGATCCCCGTGATACCCTCAACCGCCCAACCCGCTTCGATACCTCACTTCGCAGCAATCAAGTCATCTCACGCGATCTAGAAGATGACGATCACCAAGCTAATCGCGGCCGCAACCACCAGGCCGGCGCCGGCGAGCATCGCCAGCCCGACGACGACCAGCACCAACGGATTCACCATCCGAAAAAGGACGCTGTACTGGACGAGCAGGTCCTTGCTGCTAAACACGAGGCCGCGGAGGTCGCGGATGGCGCCCACCAGCCGAAGGGCCCGCTGATCGGTGGAAGATTCCTGGTCCTTCACGGCGGCCTGCCATGCCTGCGCGGCGGAAGCCCTCCCGACACCAGCGGCCGCAGCCAGGCGCTCGGGCAGCCGCACTACCGCTTGCAGGCCCCGGAAAAAGAGGTAGACGATGCCGGCCGGCATCAGAAACGCCGCCAGCAGCGCGAGCACGCCGAGCCAGGCGAGGGTGCCGGATAGCTGAAACGGGAAAAACAGCACTCCCCAGAACACCGCCGCCGCCAGCGCGAACACGCCGGCGGCCGTGCGCACCTTTCCCACGATGCTCCGCGCGGTTACGGCGGCGGATAGCAGGATGCGCTCGAGCCGGCTGTCGGGGGGTTCCATCAGGTAGGCGGGGGAGTGGGGAGACGCCAGGGGAGACGCGTGGGGAGACGCCAGGGGAGACGCC